>Ga0315282_10004606_pt1 | contig 23929 bp, 23 predicted proteins | sample YL17G07_20_MG_FD_203693 | JGI IMG/M metagenome (GOLD analysis project Ga0315282, IMG submission 203693) | Sediment microbial communities from Yellowstone Lake, YNP, Wyoming, USA - YL17G07_20 | ecosystem: Environmental > Aquatic > Freshwater > Lake > Sediment | place: USA: Wyoming | collected... | reverse complement strand
GTCAGCCTTTTTTCCTCGGGCGGCGCGTTTTAATATTGTCTCTGTAAATTGTGAGGGTCTTCGTAGGGGGCAGAGGGGGCAGAGGCTTCATCGCGTCAAGTATAATCCCTCTCACGCGAATCGGCAGCAACGCAGTATCCGCCTTCAACCCTCGGTCCACGTTATGTAACCTTTTCTCCAGGGCGGCGACTTTTCTCTCCAGGACGGTGAATCTTTGCCTCACTATCGGGGATATCTTCCACTCGAGTTGCGATTTCAATTCCCTCGCGTTTCCTTCATCATGCCGGAACCATTGGGATTTCCTTTTGGGCATCATTGCTTTCTCCTCCCGCAGAACATCATCCGTCCTTCCATCGGTCCACGTCAAGCGGCGTAATACTGGCGAACGCAGAGCCATGTCTTGCCGTCATCTTTACTGATAAAAACGCATTTTTAATTTTAGGTTTTTTCCATTAGACCGCTCCTTTTGTCCTTCGTCGGTCAGGGCCTAATGACTTATTGTGTCATGCTCCTTCTGTGGCACACGCCTTCCGTTCAGCGATGCGAGCCTTGACAGCGGCTATGAACCTGTCACGCCCACTGAATTTCCAGCAGGCAGGCCGGTTCGGATCGGGCGTCGCCTTCTCTATATCGTAGCGACAGACGCTATACCAAGCCCACATCAGCTTTTTTTCACCGCTGGTAATTCGGACATTACAATTTCGGATGCGCTTGCCGAAATACCGTCTAGCCCATTTCATGTCCTTGGCAGAGAATCCTATCTGCTCAGATCGCTTCAGAATTTCCTCCGCCGGCTGCGGTCCTTTGTTAATCTGGAGCTTGAGCCATTGCATAGCGCCCTTTGGCTTCCTTGATTCTTTTCTCATCTCGTTTTTCTCCTCTCTCTTATTTTACGGTGAAACTCCTCATCCACAAAGCGTAATCTCACAAAAACAGGCTTTCCACGGCCCTTCCCCCCCCTTAAATCGATCCGGGTATAATATGAAAAACCTGGGAGAGCAGTTTTTTCAGTTCGTCTCGTTCAAGAGCCAATGGAAGCTCCTTGGATGAGTAAAACGAATCTAGAAAATTTACATAGTTTTCTTTACACTCCCTGAACTGGCTCTTTTTTTGGGATAAAAAAAGCCCCGCCTGAGCAGCGGGGCTTGTGGTCGACGGGACCGACCGGTTTAGTCCTCTTTCTGTTCCGGCCTAGGGTGGATGAAGCGGCGGTCGAGGGTCACGGGGTGTTTCGCGGCGGCGTTGGCGTCGACAACGGCCGGGGCCCCGGCCTTGCCAGGACCGGGACTGGGAAGCCCGGCCCCGGCCTTGCCCGGGGGTCCACTTCCGCCGTACTCGCCCGTGGATATAAGCCACGGGCGAGTGGCGAGCCGAAGGCTCGTCCCTTGACCTGGCCCTGGATCTTGGCTTCTTTGTCTTCATTCTCGTTGGCCGTCTTGGCGGCGGTTTTTGCCTCGGCGGTCGGAACCGTCCGCACGACGGCGACCTCGGCAGCCTTTTCCTTTTTCGTTGATTTCTTAGGCACGTTTTTCTCCTTCTTTCTCATGGTTTCGCCCTGGGACGAATCGTCCCGGCCATGCCAGGCGGGTCTCTCTCGGTCCGCCTCTCTTGCCTTGGTCATCTTTTCTCCTTCCAGATCTATCGTCTCAGACCGGTTTCGAAAAGCACACAAGAATGTTCATTAGCAAGTTGCAGATAACGGTCGAAATGCGAAAAACATTATTCCTACTGGGGCCGTAGGCTATCAGTTTTTCGGGGAGGGGATAGGGGGCAGGTCAGCTTTGGGCCCACGCCTCGGAAATATGTCTTTCATCCGGCAGGATATCTAAACGTTTCTTAAGGAAATGTTCAGTAGCGATACCTTCAAGCGAGTGGTAACATTCGAGCGAGCGTGAGGTCGTCCTTTTGAAAATCCTTGTCATCGAAGACGGAAAGAAAGTCGCCCTGGCTCTTCAAAAGGGCTTGGAATCCGACCAATACAACATCCAGGTCGCCCTGACGGGAGAAGAACGGTTCTTTTTGCTCTGCTCGTGGTGGAGGTGAACGGCGGCCGTCGGAGTGTTCTTCGGATTTTACCCGACCCGAAAAGCCCCTCGCCTGGACCCAATTGACGCCCTTCGCTTCGAAGTCTGATGAGTGTGAACGCCGACCCCAGGAGTGGGTGAATTGCTTGGCTAAGAATAGAATAAAGAAAACACATGAAGATTTTGCTGATATCCCCATCGGTTGAGCCAACGGAGAAGACCAACAAGCAAATGTTGATGCCGCAGTTGGCATTATTCATCCTCCAGGGCCTGACACCAAAAGAGCACCAGGTTGCCACGGTCGATGAAGAAGCTGAGGACATCGATCTCGAGTATGACTGCGATCTTGTCGGGATCAGTTTCATGACGTCCAATGCCTCACGCGCCTATTGGCTTGCGCGGGAGTTCAAGAAGAGGGGGAAGACGGTCGTTCTGGGCGGTGTGCATCCGACGCTGCTTCCTGAGGAGGCCTTACCCTATGGTGATTCCGTCGTGATCGGCGAAGCCGAAGGTGTCTGGGCCGAATTGCTCGAAGACTATAAAAACGGCTGTCTAAAGAAGATCTATCATAATCCACGGCCCGATCTCTCGAGATATGTGCCCAAGGATTTCAGCAAGATCACCAAACGCCACCTCTTCGGTCTGGTGCCTATTATGACGACCCGCGGTTGCCCTTATCATTGTGATTTCTGCTGCGTCACGGATCTTTTCGGCAAAGAGATCCGCCATATCCCCGTCGATAATGTTGTGAGGGATATCAAAGAATCGGGCAGAAAAAAGTTCATGTTTCTTGACGATAATATCATCGGGCATCCGAGCTATGCCAAGGAGCTCTTCGCGGCTTTAAAACCGCTCAAGATCTCCTGGGTTGGACAGTCATCCATTTCGCTCCTCGTCAAGGACGATGAGCTTCTGAAGTTGGCCGCCGAAAGCGGCTGTAAGGGCCTCTTTGTCGGACTCGAGAGCGTCAAGGAAGCCCAGATGAGTTCCTTGCGGAAGTCGTTCAAATCTCTCGAAGGATTGGAATATGCCCTGAAAAAAATGCGTCAGGCCGGAATATTCGTCCATGCCTCGATGATCTTCGGTTTTGACGAAGACACCGAAGAAGTCTTTGATGATACTGTCAAATTCCTTGTCAAGAACAAAGTCCACACGGTTGCCTTCAATGTTCTTACGCCGTACCCGGGGACAAAGACTTTCCAGAAAATGAAGGGGGAGGGCCGGCTGCTCACGGACGACTGGAAATACTACGACCACAGCACCGTGGTCTTTCAGCCGAAAAACATGTCGCCTTATGAATTGATGATCGGGAAGATAAGAGCAAGGAAGAAATTCTACAGCCCATGGTCAATCCTTAGACGGCTCCCGGGGAACTTGCGCCATCCCCTGGTCTACCTGGCCATGAACTGGGGCCATATCAAAGGCGTCAGGGTGGAAGAGAAGAGGTTGGCTGTCGTCAAGAAGGACTTGTATGATAAGCCTCAATAACGTTCGTGGCCTTCATCGCGCTCCGATCGGGCGTTCGACAGGATCGTTGACCATCTGATGCCGACCTTTGGGGTCGATGAGTCTCCGCCCCTCGCATGTCTTCGGGCAGGCCGCGCTCGTGGAGGCCGAGGGGAGCAGGGAATATTTCTGAGCTTTCGTGATGATGGGGAGGGGGAGTCTATCTTTATTGGACCGGCGCGAGAGGGTTTCCCGCCCAAATAACCTCTTCTTGGCCGCAGAGAGGGATTGTTGACATCATCGCGCGGCCGGCGGTATATTTCCATCGTGGTCAGAAGGGGAGATTCATCGGCCGCCGCGGCCATTCATCACCCCGCAGAAAAAGGAAAATCCCATACCTCCCGGGATCTCATCTTTCCGGCTTTTTGGGCAATAAACTGATGGAGGCCGGTCCTCGCCCCTCTTCATCATCCATCCTGTTTTTTATTAATATCTTGATCAGGTCAGGGCACGATCCGTCTTGACGCCGGCGGAAGGATATTCCAGAATGAGAGGAGGACAAGAGGCGAAGTTCGAGGTCAATGATGCGGATACTGATCATCGAGGACGAAAGCAAGATCGCTGCGTTTCTCAAACGGGGGCTCAAGGAAGAAGGTTACGCTGTGGATGTGGCTGCCGACGGAGAGCAGGGCTATTTCCTGGCCTCCACCCAGGACTGCGACCTGATCATCCTCGACCTCATGCTCCCCGGCCTGGACGGGCTCGACCTCTGCCGCAAACTGCGGGCCGAGGGCAACGAGGCGCGGATCCTCGTCCTGACCGCCAGGGACAAGGTCAACGACAAGGTCCAGGGCCTCAACGCTGGGGCGGACGATTACCTCACCAAGCCTTTCGCCTTCGAGGAGCTTCTGGCCAGGGTCCGGGCCCTGCTCCGGAAGAGAGAGACGGGCTCGCCGACAAAGCTCCAGGTGGCCGACCTCACGATGGACCTCCTGACCCACAAGGTCCTCCGCGCCGGACGGGAGATCGAGCTGACGGCCAGGGAGTTCGCCCTCCTCGAGTACCTGATACGGAACGTCGGGGCTGTAGTCACAAGGACCATGATCGCCGAACATGTCTGGGACGTTAACTTCGACACCTTCACCAACGTCATCGACGTTTACATGAGCTACCTCCGCAACAAGATCGACCGGGCCTTTCCCGACAAGCTCATCCGAACCGTCCGGGGCCGCGGCTACGTGATCAAGGGCTAAGATGCGTGTCTTGAGGTCCGTCCGCGTCCGGATCATCGCCCTTTACATGGCGATCCTCCTCCTGTCCCTCACCCTGTTCAGTTTCGTCCTCTTCCGCGACCTCGAACGAAGGCTGAACGACGACATCGACAAATTGCTGGAATCCCGGGCCCAGGGTGTCGCGGATTCGGTGAACACTTATTGGGAAGCGGAGAAGCTGGAAGCGGCCGGGGGCGGGATTATGGCCGGGTCTCTCAGCAAGATCGACAACGCCAACTTCGTCAAGATCGCCCAACGCTGGGTCATGGACAGGACCGATGACCCGGAACTTCTGGACATCATCGTCCAGATCTTCGATGTCAAGGGAGGTCAGATCGCCTCGTCCAAGACCATGCCGGAAATGGACAGCCTCCCTCCCGAAGTCTTCCGCTCTGTCCTCCGGGGCAGGAAGCAGTTCGACGACTCCCCGGCCGCCCCTGCCTCGGGGAACACGGTCTCCCTGAGGGCCTTGACCATCCCCGTTGTCGAAAATCAAAGGGTCACCTATATCGTCCGCGTCCTGAGGCCCCTTACCTCCCTGGACTTCCTGTTCAGGGACTTCAGGCTCATCGTCTTCATCCTCGTCCCAATCGCGGTCGTCCTGAGCGGGGTCGTCGGCTCCATCATGGCCAGGGTGACCCTGCGGCCCATCAATCGCATGATCGAGACCATCCACGCGATCACGGGAGAGAACCTGCGTCTGAGGCTCACTCTCCCGGAGTCGAAGGACGAGGTCCGAAGACTGGCCGACACCTTCAACGACATGCTGACCAGACTCGAACAGGCCTTCACGTCGCAGCGGCTCTTCATCGAAGACCTGACCCACGAGCTCAAGACGCCGCTGGCCGTTCTCAAGGGAGAGCTGGAGGTGACGCTGAAGAGGATGCGTTCGGCCCGGGAGTACGAATCGCTCCTGAAGAGCAGCCTGGAGGAGATCGACCGGATCATCAGGATCGTCGAGGACCTCCTCGTCCTGGCCAGACTGGAAAAGGGCGTCGCCGCTCTGGACAAGGAGGACCTGGAGGCGGGAGAGCTGGTGGCCCAATGCGTCGAGGACATCCGGGTCCTGGCCGAGCCGAAAGGCATAGCCGTCCGTTTTGAGTCGAAGGACGGAACGAACGTCCGGGGGGACTCCGTCAAGCTCCGGCAGCTTTTTCTCAATGTCCTGGACAACGCCATCAAGTACACGCCGCCGGGCGGAGAGGTCGAGGTGGAGGTCGTCCGGGAAGAGGAGTGGGTCAAGATCACGGTCCGCGACACGGGGCCGGGGATCCCGGAAAAAGACCTGCCGCGCATCTTCGGCCGGTTCTTCCGGGGCCAGGGGCACGGCCGAGAAAAGGGTTTCGGCCTGGGCCTGTCCATCGCCAAGGCCATCGCCGAAGCTCATGGGGGCCGGATAGAAGTCTCGACAGCCGCTGGCGGAGGGGCCTGTTTCGATATGTTCCTGCCCATCCGGCCCCCGGCCAGAGTCTCCGCGGTTTCCGGGGCCCCGTCTGTTCCAAGAAAATATTAGAAGAACTTAATGTTCCTTTAACCGTCTTCTAACCCTCCTTTCTCTATACTTGGATGTGAAAGGAGTGGAATCATATGAAAAAATCATTATCCATTCTCTTGGGAGTCTTTATGGTCCTCGGGCTGATCTCCTTCACCCTGGCCCAGAAAACTCAGGCCCCGGCTAAGAAGCCCGTCCCCACGACCTTCATCGGGACGGTCGATTCCGTGACCATGGCCGATCCCGCCAAGGGCACGAAGTCCGAGATCGTGGTGGTCAACAAGGCCACCACCAAGATGAGCTTCCTGGTCGTCGCCACGACCACCTTGTACAACGCCAAGGGCGAGACGATCGGTCTGGATAAGATCGTTAAGGGCAACGAGGTCATCGTCAAGTACAAGAAGACGGCCGAAGGCGTTTACGAAGCGGTTTCCATCAAAGTCACCAAGTAGACGCATCGAGTTCTCCGGTTCTGTTCAAGGCAGGTTTTCGGACCTGCCTTTTTTTATCGTCGCTCGGCTGTCAGAAGGGGAGATTCATCGGCCAGCGCGGCCATTCACCACGCTGTAGAAAAGGGAATTTCCTTTAATCCTGCTTGCGGATGCCGTTTGTCAGGTCATACCTTGAACTTGCGTGGGGCGATCTGAGCAGCAATCCGGTGCAGGATCTGGGTAACCCTGCCACTGGTGATCCTATACTTGCGTGCGATGGCAGGACCGGTCATCCCGGCAAGCTTGAGCCTGACGATTTCGAGGTCACGTTGCAGTGCGTCCTCTCGGCTGAGCCGTTTGCGTCGTTTGGGCATGGTGTCTTCCGGTGCAGCCATTATATCACCCGAAAGTGTGGTGGGCAAGTAGGCAGTAGAGAACGGAAGGCCGCTGAGTTTGCCCCCGGATTGGGTCCATCCAGGCTTTTTTCACATTATGCCTGGTCCAATTTAAAGGGGTAGGTCAGCCGTGAGGGACAAAACGGACAGGGTTGAGGCACTTCTTGAGGGGACGTTCTCGGGACCACCCCTTACCCATCCCGGCGCTCGGCTTCTCTCGAAAGTCCGTCGGGCGAGCGCCGCGGAAATATGTCTTTCATCCGGCAGGATATCTGAACGTTTTTTTGGGAAAAGTTCAGTGGTGATATCTTCAAGCGAGTGGTAACATTCGGGCGAGCGAGAGGTCGTACTTTTGAGCATCCTGGTCATCGAAGACGAAAAGAAAATTGTCCTGCCCCTTCAAAAGGGCTTGGAATCCGGACATTACAACGTCCAGGTCGCCCTGACGGGAGAAGAAGGGTTCTTTTTGCTCTGGTCACGGCGGAGGCGAACGGCGGCCGGATTGCCGGACGGCAACCAAAGTTCCGGGGTTGAAACAGCCACGGAACTCTATTCTACTGGGTTTGGAGCGGCTGCGGTGGCACTGCTATTCCGCTTAAGCAACCGCCGGCCGGAAGTCCTCGCTCCGCGCCACCAGACCAGGAGTTTGATTGAATGAAAAAATGGACTGATTTGAGAAGACCCGCTATCGTGATACTCGTCTTGGCCCTGGCCATCGGAATCGGAGCCCGGATTTGGTGGCATTCCCGAAGTAAGCCCAAACTCATATTCAGCACGGCGGATGTGAAGCGCGGTGACCTCATTGCCACTATCAGCGCCACGGGAACGATTGAACCGGTGGAAGTTGTGGACGTTGGCGCGCAGGTGGCCGGTCTCATCCGCTCTTTCGGCAAGGACAAGAAGGGCAACACTATCGATTATGGCTCGATCGTGGAGGAAGGAACGATCCTGGCAAAGATTGACGAGTCCGTTTATGCCGCCGACCTTGCCCTGGCCAAGGCGCAATTGGAAAAGGATAAAGCTGGCGAACTGAGCGCCGCCGCCAATCTCGAACAAATGAAGGCCAAGCTCGCAATGGACGAAGCCAATTGGGTGCGTGCGCAGGCGTTGTCCCGTCGCAACCTGCTGGCCCAGGCAGACTATGATTCCTCAAAGGCCAACTACGAAATCGCCAGAACCAACGTCTCGGTGGGTGAGGCGGCCCTTGCCCAAGCAAAGGCTTCCATCGTGCAAGCCCAAGCGATGCTCGACAAAGCGCAGCGGAATTTGGATTTCTGCACCATCAAGTCACCGGTCAAAGGCGTCATCATCGACCGCCGCGTCAACATCGGCCAAACCGTGGTCGCTAGCTTCAATGCGCCCAGCCTGTTCCTCATCGCCAAGGACCTGACGAAGATGCAAATCTGGGTTGCCGTGAACGAAGCAGATGTGGGCCGCATCGTTCCAGGAACACCTGTGACCTTCACTTGTGACGCGTTCCCGGGCAAGAAATTTAACGGCACGGTCGGTAAGGTGCGCCTCAATGCGACCATGACCCAAAACGTCGTGATGTACACCGTCGAAGTCAATACGGAGAACGCTCAGAACGTCTTGCTCCCATACCTGACCGCCAACGTACGCTTTGTGGTGGGAAGGGAGTCAAATGCGTTTTTGGTTCCCAACGCGGCATTGCGTTGGTCCCCTTCGTCCCTGGCACAGGTGTCGCCAGGAGCGCGCTCGTTGATATCGACCGACCCTAAACAAAGCGCTCCCGGCGGCGGCTCTAAGCTGCCTGAGCAGGGTACAGGCCCTAATGAACGCCTCGGCATCATATGGATAAAAGATAGCGAATTTGTTCGACCCGTCGAAGTGAAGGTCGGGATATCGGACGGCACGAACACGGCTGTCTCGGCCGACGCGCTGCGCGAGGGCCAGGAGGTGATCACAGGCGAGATCGCTGAGTCCGCGCAAGCAATCACACAAAGTCCGTTCGTCCCGCAAATTCGCAGGCGTTGATGGCGGAGCGGACTGGAGGAAGGCCTGATGAATGCTCTCTACCTAACCCTTCGGATGGCATCGCGCGCACTGCGTCGGAACGTCATGCGCTCGGTGTTGACTTGCCTGGGGATCATCATCGGCATCGCCGCCGTTATTGCTATGATGGAAATCGGCCGCGGCTCTTCCTACTCGATCGAACGGACTATCGGCAGCCTGGGGGCCAATATCATCCAGATCGATCCTAACGAGACCGCGGTGCGCGGTGTGAGTTCGGGCGGCGGGGGCCGGGTGACTCTCACCCCGGAGGACGCCGAGGCCATCCGCCGGGAATGCACGGCGGTTCGGTCCGTGGCCCCGAGCGTGGATACCCGGGCGCAGGTCGTGTACGGCAGCCGCAACTGGTCCCCGAACAATATCCTCGGCACAACACCTGACTTCCTCGTAGTCCGAAAGTGGCCCCTCTCTCGGGGCGAGCCGTTCACAGAAGACGATGTGCGCAGCACTGCCGCGGTCTGCCTCATCGGTCAAACCATCGTTCGCCAATTGTTCGGCGATGAGCCGCCCCTCGGCAAAACAATTCGAGTCAAGAACGTCGAGATGAAAGTGGTCGGCGTCCTTAGTCGTAAAGGAGCGAACATGATGGGAAGGGATCAGGACGATTATATCATCGCTCCCTGGACCACCATCAAGTTTCGGGTCACGGGTATGAGGCAGGCCGTCCAGTCAGTGTCCGGTGCCTCGACGTCCGGCCAGGTCAATACCCTCAGCCAGCTTTTCCCGAACCAGCAGGCGCAGCTTTATCCCCAGCAGTCGGCGGTCCAGGCCGCTGACATGCCTCAGTTGATGCGATTCGTCGACCTTGATGACGTTTGGGTATCCGCCGCTAGTCCACAGAGCATCCCTGTGGCCATTGGCCAGATCACCAGCTTGCTCCGCGATAGGCATCAGATCCAGCCCGGGGCGCCCGACGACTTCAGGATTCGTGATCTAGCTGAAATCTCAGAGGCACTCGCCTCCGCCAGCAGGGTCATGACCAATCTGCTGCTGGTCGTGGCCCTGATCTCGTTGATTGTCGGCGGAGTCGGCATCATGAACATCATGCTGGTGTCGGTGACCGAGCGGACCCGCGAAATCGGAATCCGCATGGCCGTCGGCGCCCGGCCGCTCGACATCTTGAGACAGTTCCTCATCGAGGCGACAGTGCTCTGTCTAACCGGGGGTCTCGCAGGGATTCTGGTTGGCCGTGGGGCATCGCTGGCAATCACAAAGCTCCTGCATTGGCCGACTTTGCCGTCGCTGGCCGCCATCATCGTCGCTGTTGCGGTCTCCGCTACCGTCGGAATTGTCTTCGGCTACTATCCGGCTTGGAAGGCTTCGCGGCTCGACCCGATTGAGGCGTTACGCTATGAATGACCATCAAACGCCCTGGTCCAGAGCAAGCAATCCGTGGCTAAGTCAAGGGGTATCCCTGGAAGTTAGATTTTCAGGCATGGGAGCCTCAGCCTAAGAAATGGCCCAGCCAAAAGTAGAGCTTTTTGGCTCCTTGGTATCTCCTAAACTTAAAACCTACCCATTTTAGTGCCCGAGAGACCTGAATGAGCGGCCGTCTAGTTGCGCAGCTGGACACATGTGAAAATCTCACTTCAGGGGCGGTACGTTGATCGGGGGGCATCGTTGACAGCGCCCGCCTCTCACTCAGTCGCGGCGCCTGCAACCCGCTTACAATTTATTGTAGCGGCACACGCCCATTTTGGCTATCATGATTGGCGCTGGGGTTTGACGAGCCAGCGACGCGCCTTCGCTTCGCCGTGCCGGCGCTGCCGTTCAGCTCCGGCGTTAAGTTTTGAGGTACTGCAACATTCGGAGGTATCACTCCATGAACATATTTCTTAGAATCTTCACTTCACTTGTCCTGGTTTCGTTCTCAGTTTCGGCACAACAAACAACATTTCAAGATCCCTTGCTTGACCATCTGATCGGGAAGTGGGTTCTTCCGCATACAACAAAAGTACCGACACTTGGCAGTGGTTTATGGATGGAGAAGAGGGCGGGAAGCCGCAGCCCTTCGCACGGGTAAAGCTTACAAAGAATAATCCTTAGTTTTTTGCGTTGCCGTCCGCTATGCCGCCTTTGCGGAGATGCGGGAGGACCTGCTGAAAGGCAAGGGACTAAAAATCCGTTTTCCCCGCAAACACAACCTGTCTATTGACAAACAGAAATCAACGCTGTATATAGTACGGCATGGGGGAAAAAATTCGTTCGGTCTTCTTGCGTTCCGGCATAACTAAGAAATGCCCGCCCATGATGCTCTGTCCGTATTGCCACAAGCTTTTCGGAGCCTACGGCGAATTGAGGAAAAAGCCCAGGTCCACAAATGGGCCGAAGACTTCCGGCAGAGTGCGGGACGGGCTAAGGCCGGAATAAGATCTCTACACGGCAAATGCCCCTTGCGGCGATCATGATTGGCGCTGGGGTTTGGCAGGCAGACCACGCGCCTTCGCTTCGCCGTGCCGGCGCTGCCGGAAAAGAGTCCCGATTCTGAAGTGTAATTGTCCTCGGAAAAGGACAGCAGGCCGGCCTCAAGGCGCTAAAAAGATCTCTCGTCCTGCCGGCTTGCACGCGGCAGGTCGAATGACGCCTAAAAAACTGAAATTAAATAAGTTATCTGCATTCCCGGAGCACCCGAAACGGCCTGTCAGCCGACGACATGTTTTCTTGGTATGGTTCTTGCTTTATAATCCGGTGGGACGACTAAGCGAATGGATATGAAGGAGGAAAAGCGATGAAGGCAAAGTGGCTGACAATCCTGTTCTTGGCCGCTCTTACGCTGGGGATCGTTTCCTGCTACCGTCCTTACGGATACAGTTTCTACCCTGACGTGCCGCGCTTCGCCCCGACCAATCCGGGGGCCGTCGAGCTCATGAGGCGCGATCCGAGGAGGGACCACATCCGGCTGGGCGAAGTCTGGATCCGTCCCGACCCCGGGATGGGCCGTGGCTATGTCGAGGGAATTCTCCGGGAAAACGCCGCCCTCATGGGGGCCGAGGCCCTGGTGATCGTCGCCGACAGGTATTTCCGCGAAGGCGTCGTCTACAATTATTGGCGCGGAAGGACGGCTGTTTACGAGCGGCAGATCGTCGGAGTCGCGATCCGTTTTAGAAGATAGCGGACTACCGCCGAAGCCGGACAAGGGTCGCGCCCCAACCGCCGGCCGTCGGATCGGCGTCCTCGAAACCCGCGACATGAAGGTTTTTTTTGAGGAGGCCGTGAACGATCCCCTTGAGCGTTCCGGTCCCCTTGCCGTGGATGATTCGGAGCTCGATGATCCCGCGCCGCAGACATTCCTCGATGTACTCGGGGACCAGGTCCCTGACGTCCTTCGGGCTGAAGGTATGGAGGTCGAGGACGCCGTCGATGGGGATCTCCACGGGCTTGTCGTCGGACATCGGTCTTGCAGCCTCCGCTACGTCATTTTAGCACGTTTTCGGGACCGGCGGGCCGCTCGGGGAAGGCCCGAATGGACGATCTCAAAAGTTTGACAAGACCGGTCAAGTCATCTAAACTAGAGGGGATTTTTTGGCCCGTTAGCTCAATCGGTAGAGCAGCGGACTCTTAATCCGCGGGTTGTAGGTTCGAGTCCTACACGGGTCATTTCGTTTTTTCTCCCATGTCACAGAGGAGAATCAGCCGTATCGCGAAGCCCTATTCGGCACATTAAATACTTGAGAATCGTTATCATGCTTGTTGTATAATTAAAGGGGGGATAGTCCCATAGTTTCTTCCTATCTTATTCGGAAAGGAGCAAAAACACATGGCCGGCTATTTTGGACCGATTGAAGAACAAACGCTCAAGAATCAGTATTTTCGTCAGGTTTTATTCACCGGCAAATACTGTCAGCTTGTGGTGATGTGCTTGCAGCCGGGTGAAGAGATCGGCAACGAGGTGCATCCCAATGTCGACCAGTTCTTCCGCATCGAGAAGGGGGAAGCCAAATTCGTTCTCCATGGCTCGGAAGAGCACCGGGTCCGTGAGAATGAGGCCGCTATCGTGCCGGCCGGCACCTTCCATAACGTCATCAACACGTCCAAAGCCAAGCAGCTGAAACTGTACACCGTTTATTCTCCCCCCAATCACCCGGATGGAACCGTTCATAAAACCAAAGCCGAGGCTGAGGTTGCGGAAAAGACCGAGCACCATTGAGGAGTTGCCCCCTCCAACGCAGCTCACACGCTGCCTGTTCACATATTTGGATGTGAAGACCCCAGCGGACTATCTTAGGCGTCGTCTTTGATGACTTCCGCGACTTGTTTCGTGTTGCCGAAGTAACTCCTGAACAGGACGAGCGCTTTCATTTCCTAGCCTCCAAGGCCGGTCCTCAAGTTCCCCTTCCTGCGGGAACGCCGTTTCCCACTAGCGCTAATTACTGCTCCGAGGCCCGGCCATTGTCAAGGACGGAATTTTCGAGCGGATGTACGGTCTTGAAAAGCTCCTTTTTGGCGGTGGTACATTGAGGGCGGGCAGGTCGACTCTCACGTCACATGACCCATGGCTTCATGCACATCCCTTTCAAGCACCCCGACGGCCTCGTCGACGGGATCCGGATCGTGGTCAACGTATCGCTGTCGGCGAAGGAGATCGATACCTTCGCCGACGTCATGGAGGACATCATCAAGAAGGGCGTGCTGGTGTAACTCCGGATCCACTCCGGACCTGTGCTCGTCCCCTTAAGAAGTCGCGCCGGCCACGCTCACGTCCGGCCCAGGCCGATCCTCAAACCGAGCGACCATTCGGCTGTCGCCGCCGGCTGGTAAGAGTTCCCGTCCGGGTCGGGCTCGGTGAATCCGTAGTAGAGGACGTTGAAGATGTTGCGGCCCGAAAGGAAGAGCTCCAGAGGCGTCCCGCCGAATTCGAACTTGTATCCGACGCGGACATGAACGAGCGCGTACGGATCGGTGCGGCCGTATCCGTTGGAGAGGATCCTATTCGTCGAGTCGATGTACCAGGCGCTCACATATTCGAGAGCGGCCCCGGCCGTCAGGGCGCCGGTGACGTGGTACTCCGCGTCGACATAGAGCTGGTGTTGGGGGATGTTGGGAAGCCACGTCCCGGAGAGCGTTTCTCCCGTGAGCGTATCGACCGTCTCATACTTGAAGTGGGAATAGGTATAGGACAATCTCAGGGCAAGGGGCTCGACGGGATACCAGGCCAGGGACGTCTCGACGCCGTACCGGTTGGTCGAACCGACGTTGCCGTAGAAGGTCTCGAGCGGCCGCGTGACGATCCTGTACCGGCCGAAATCGTTGTTCGTCCCCAGGTAAAAGAGGGCGACATCGTAGCTCACCGACTTGCCGATCGAGCCGCGCGCCCCGACCTCCTCGCCGCTCGACGTGGCCGCGACGAGATGGGTGTTATATCCGCCCAAAGAATACGGATTGTTGACGAGCTCTTCGGTCCCGGGCGGCACGAACCCCGTGCCCCAGCTGGCGTAGAGGCCGAAGTCGGAGAGCGGGTTCCAGGTCACTCCGAGCCGGCCCGTCGCCCTGTGATAAGCGACCTCGCCGGACAGATCGACCCCGCCCGCCTGGAGATGGTCCTCCAGCTTGTTCGTGACATGGTCGTAGCGGACGATCGCCGACACGCCCCAGGACGGGCCGATCTCGAGCCGGTCGAGGACAAAGACGCCCGCTCCGGTCTGGGACAGCCCCTGGTTCGCGAGCAGAGCAGGTCCTTCGACGGCGCCGCCGAGGTTGGGATGCTTGAATTCGTCGATGGATTGCCAGGCGACGTCAACCCCGGCGCTCAGGTGGTTCTTGAGCCGGCCTTCGCCGGTCTTGTGGTTGATTTGGAGAGTGAAGCCGGGAAGGTCGAAGTCGCGGTGGATGACCGAGGAGGGCACGGCCTCCGTGTATTTCGTATGACGGTAGTAAGCGGTCACCGCCAGGTCCAGGTTCGCTCCCAGGCCGATCGATCCTATTAGGCCGCCCGTCGCGCGCTGGGTATTCATGAACTCATTGTAGGCGTAGGAATCGGGATTGGCCTTGCGGCGCAGGACCTTCGGGTCGGCGCTGAACCAATCGAGGTTGAGGCCCTCGGGGTTCTGGTTGAAGAAATCCGTCCAGCCGAGGATGGCCGTGATCTTCACGGACGGGCTGAGGGTGAAGGCGAACTTGCCGCGGGCGTTATCACCGTGGTAGGCCGACTGGTCGCGGTAGCCGTCGCCGGAGAGCATCGAGCCCGTGATGTTGTAGTTCATGATGCCGGTCGTGCCGCCCATCTCGCCCAAACCTTTCTTGAGGCCGTAGGCGCCGCGCACGAGGGCGGCGTCGCCGGAAACGGGTTCGGGCCCGCCGTCGCGGGTCAGGATATTGATGATCCCGCCGGACGAACCGCTGCCGTAAAAAGCCGCCGCGGGCCCGCGCAGGACCTCGACCCTCCGGACCGTGGCCCAATCGACGTCGAAGAAGTCGGAAACATAGCCGGAGGGGTCATTGAGGGGGATGCCGTCGACGAGCGTCTTGATGCCGCGGGTGCCGCGTTCGGTCAGGATGCCCTCGCCGCGGATCGAGAGATGGACGCGCTCGCCGTCGGCTTGGTTGTCGACCTTGACTCCGGGGACGAGCTTCATGACCTCATCGATGCCGATCGTCCGCGGCATGGTCCGGAGGATGGGTGTTTCCACGACCGTGGTCGCCGCGGGGATCTTCTTGAGCGGGATCTCGATGCGCGGCGCCGTGACGGTGATCTCGACGTTCGTTTCCGTCCGGGCCGTTTCTTTTTCCTTGGCTTGTTGCCCGGATTTCTCTTCGGACGCCGCCTTCGCCGGGTCCGTATCTTTCGGGGGGAAGGACAGGGCGAGAGACGGCCCGACCAGGAAAATGAACGCAAAAACGATGGCCAACGATATCCGACGGGGCTTCGGGAAGAAATTAGGCATAAAATAAATCCTCTATTATATTAGACACGCGAAAAGCCCTGATTCTTCCATGGGGCCGGTCGGCGCTCGCCTCGGACTCGAGACCGCTTGACATCGTTTTGGGGGGGCGATACATTGACGCCGTGGCTCCGGACATTTCTTCCGATCAAACCTTGACTCTGAGGGCTCTCCCCCTCGAAGGCGAGCAGAGGATCGTGTTGGCCGCGCAGCGCGGCGATGAGGAGGCGTTCAGAGAACTCTATCAGGCCTATCGCGAGCCGATCTGGATCCTGATCAACGCTCTGATCGGCGACTCCCTCCAGGCGCAGGATGTCCTCCAAAACGTTTTCTTCAAAGCCTTCCGGGGTCTCGGGGGTTTCCGGTTCCGGTCCGGCCTGCTCACCTGGATCTACCGGATCGCCCACAACGAATGCCGGAATCACCTCCGGAAGCGGAGCGTTCCCGTCATCCCGCTGGAGGCCATCCTCGGGAGTCGGGATGAGATCGACAGGGCCCGCATTCCCGATCCGTCGGAAGCGCGCAAGGCCGCGCTCCGGGACGCGGTGATGCAGCTGCCCTTCAAGATGCGGGAGGTGATCGTCCTCAAGTACGTGGAAGACCTGTCCTACAAAGAGATGAGCCGGATCCTCGGATGTCCGCCCGGAACGGTCGCCTCGAGGCTGAACCGGGCCCTGGCGGAACTCGAATCGCGGTTGCGGCCCTTCCGGGAGCTTTTATGAGAGACGGGGAGGCCTTGGAGTTTCGGCGATGAAAGGCCGGTGTCTGTTCCTGCGGAGAAGATTCGTCCCTTATCTTGAGAGCGGAATTTCGCCGCGCGAAGCGGAGCGCCTCGAGGAACACCTGGCCGGCTGCCGGGAGTGCGGAGAATTTTTCACCAGGCTTCGCGCCGGACATCAGGCCGGGCGGCAGTTCGGCCGGGTCGGCCCGGAGATCGGTCAACCCCCGCCGGATTTTGAAGAGCTCCGGGCGGATATCGGCGCGACGCTCGACCGGCGCGGCCTGCCGGTCCGCAGCGGCAGGAACATCCTCCACCCGCTGACAACCCCGCTCGCGGTCCGGGCCCTCATCGCGCTGGCGCTGGCTCTGCCCGTTCTCCTCGTGCTGTCCAACCGGATGACTCTCTGGAGGGCCGGCGACAGAGCCGCCGTGTCGTCGAACACCCGGGAATCCCGCGACTTTACTTCGCTCCGCATCAAGGATTTCTCATCGAACACCAGGTCCCCCGTCGTCACGGAAGGCTTCGTGCGCGACGTGTATTTCGATCAAGAGGAAAAAACCCTGCACATCAAATTGGTGGACGTCCGGCAGAAAGCGGAACCCTTTGTGATCTGCGAGATCCTGAGCCCCGGAGGAATGGCCATTCCCCGGGAAGGCAGCCATGTCCGCGTCTACGGGATGGCCCGCTACGATTCCCAACCCGGCCGCGGCTGGCATGAAGTCAATCCGGTCATGAACATCGACGTCCTGAAGCACTGAATTCCCCGCGACCTTCTGATCGTTCATCGTTCGAGTCCAGGCGGTGATCCTCCTTCTTTTGATCCGATCGCCCGGACCTATCGCGCCCGGAACCGGCCGGTTTCCCGGACTCGCGTGCGCAAGCCGTCGATCACCGGCGGAACGGGAGCGTGGAGTTCTCCCCTGATGACGAAGATCATGAGGGCCGCCTCGCCCGGGGCATCAACGCTCGAGGTGACGCCGACCCCCTGGACGCCCGGGCGCTTCATCCAATCGGCGGCGCGAAGCGCGTGCACGGCCCTCGCGCGATCGGCTTCAGACTCCGGGATGGCATAAACGATCTGCGGCGGGCCGGCGGTCTCCTCGACGGCCGCGCTCGCGGCGGCCGAGAGCGACCCGAGCTTTCCAGCCGGATCCAGGGCGACGATCCGCGTCCGGACGCCGTCGACCTGGGCGGGAATCTTCGAGAGCCGCTGGCCCTTGCTGACGAAGACGAGAATGGCGGCCTCGCCAGGGCTGTCGTAGCTCGCGCCCACGCCCACGGCCAGGACCTCGGGACGCGCCAGCAGCTCCGCCGCGTGGCTGTCGCGAGCGGCGCCCGCCGCTTGCAGAGCATCCACGGTCACGGCCGAATTCCCCAGGATCAGGGTCCGGGCCGCCAAGGCCTGCGGCTGGGGCAAACTGCAGGCCGCGATGGGATGCGGGCCGACGGTCCCATCGCCCACGAACAGGGGCTTTTCACCCGTGGCCGGGTCGGCGAGCTGGGCGAGAACGTCCGCCACCGGGTTCGCCACCGTGTCCGAGTCCGAGCCGCCGTACAGCAGTCCCACGGGGTCGGCCGTGTCCTGGGTGACGATGAGAGAGCCGGAATCCCCCGCGGCGCTGAAGCCCACGCCCCCAATGTCCACCTGGTTCACGTAAACGAGCGTAAACGTCGTGCCCGAATTGCACGCTTTCTGGTATTCAATGCTGATCGAGGCGTTGATGGCCAGGATCGGGGCGCACGTCAGGCCGGTGGCGCTGCCGCTCTTGACGACGTTTCGTCCGACGGTGGGAGAGACCCCGGGCCCGGGATTGGGCGTCCCGTCCGTCGGCAGATTCCCATTATTCACGCTGCCCAGCTGAAGGATGGTCCCCTCGGGATCGACGGCGCCCGGGACGATCTCGGCGATGGCGGCATCGACGTTCGGTAAGGGGCCCGTTTCCAGATTGAAAAACCGGGAGAGATTCGCGACCGTGACCGTGCCGTTCACGGCACAGTTGTTTTCGTCGAGCCCGGGCTGGACGATCGGGTCTCCGATGGAGGCGGCGTCGCTGCGGGCCAGGACGTGGGTATTGCTCAGGAGATAGAGCTTGCCGTCGCGGGACACGAGGGCCCCCAAGGTTCCGCCGCAACAAAACGTCTGGCTGCTGACCGTCGACGTGTCCTCTCCGTTTCCCCCCGACGTGCCGAGCGGGATCGGCGTACTGAAATGGGCCTGCTGGGCCGGCGCGATCAGAACGACGGCGGAATCGGAGGCGGACGAATCCGCCTGGGAGACCGCGGTAATGATCACGTCCGTCGTCTGGCCGTCGTTGTTCGCAGCCGTGGAGACCGGAACGGAATGCGGGGCGCTGTAGACACCCTGGGAGGTGACGGTCCCCGTCGTCGCGGAGCCACCGGCGACCCCATTGACCTGCCAGGTGACGGCTGTGTTCGTCGTTCCCGAGATCGTGGCCGTAAAGGCGTGCGACCCATAGGTCGGAACGGTGACCGGCGTGCCGCTTCCCGTGATCGCCACGCCGACCGTGGAACCCGATTGGATCGTGACCGTCGCCGTGGCGGACTGGGTCGGGTCTGCGAAGGAAACGGCCGTCACAGAAATCGTGGCCGGATTCGGAACCGCCACGGGCGCGATGTACACGCCTCCCTGGGAGATCAACCCCTGGCTAGCGTTGCCACCCGGCCTGCCGTTCACTTCCCAGAGGACCGTCTGGCCTGTCGTTCCCTTGATCGTGGCCGAGAATTGCCGCGACGCGCCTCTCGACAAGGTCGCGGTTTTTGGCGTGATCGTGACTGTCGAAGTGGGGGTGGGCGTAGAGTTACCTCCGCCGCTTCCGGAGCCGCCGCAGGAGCCGGCCGAGAGGATCAGAGCCAGGCCGGACAAGGTCATCAAGGCCCGGCGAAGAGAAATCCCGGTGGCAGACGGCGATTTTCGCGGGCGAAGCCGGCGGGCGAACATCCGGATCATGTTCTCTCCTAATCTTCAAATGATACCCCCACTCGGGGAAAAAGGGAAATTCCCGGTCGAGCGAAGTTCGTCCCGATGTCCGGACCACTGGTTTCACGCCCTCGAGCTTCATCCGGGCTTGCCAGTTGTTTTCACCCTTCCGGCTGGCCTACAACCCGGAAGATTAATGATCGGAGGTCCCATGAAACGCCAAGCATCTCTGGCCTCAATCCCCTTCGCGGGATCCCACGGACGTAAGTCCGTGGAGCTTCAGTAGCCGTCCTGTTGGTTTTTCTGTTATCGCCGCTCGGCCCCGTCGAACGCCGCCGGCCGTGGGCGAGCTCGACACGAACGTCGACCCCTCGTCGACGATGCAAGTCGTGAATGCCCTGATCAAGGCTGGAAAGACGTTCGGCCTGCTGGTCCTCCCGGGCCAGAACCATACCGGCGGCGGCGACTACGGCGAGCGGGTGAGGCGCGATTTCTTCGTTCATAATCTCCTCGGGATGGAACCGCCGGACTGGAACAAGATCGAGGAGAAAAAGAAAAGGACGGGAACACGCTAGGATCGTTGCCGCCGTCCACAGCGGCCGGGGCCCCGGCCTTGCCAGGACCGGGACTGGGAAGCCCGGCCCCGGCCTTGCCAGGACCGGGACTGGGAAGCCCGGCCCCGGCCTTGCCCGGGGGTCCACTTCCGTCGTACTCGCCCGTGGATATAAGCCACGGGCGAGTGGCGAGCCGAAGGCTCGTCCCTTGACAATCCGGCGTCGCCCTTATTGACAATTATCGGCCTCGATCTGCGACAAAAATGACAGAGTTTGTATTGAGGAGGCCTCGCGTTTTTTCTTAAGTATGCCTTGTGCCGCAAAGGTTCGGCTTATTGCGATGTCTAATGTGTCAAGGAAGGCAGGAATGTCCAAGGCCACGCTCATCGATAATGATCTCTGCTTGACACACGATTCAAGCAGAGTATATTATAGCGGTGGGAAAGGGAAATTTTTTCAAGCTCGGCGCAAAGGAGGATCTATGAGCCGAATCATCCGACTGTTGGCTACCTACGCCCTGGCCGCTGCGGGCGTCGCGGGCTTCATCTTTCTGTCAGCGTGCAACACTACGTCGTCATCCGCCGGCGGCACGGGCACCGTCCGCCTTCTGGTGACGGACGCGCCCTCGGACGATTGGCAAGAAGTGACCGTTCATGTCAAATCCATCAGTATCCGCAAGACCGATGACCAGTCCTGGAGCTCTGTCTGGACCGCCGATTCCGCGGTCGCGGACTCCGGCAAGCTGAACCTCATCGACCTCGCCGGAGTATCCACGCTCCTGTCCAGTGCGACAATCCCCGCCGGCACCTATGACCGCCTGAAGATCTTCATCAACACCGATCCGACGACCATGACGCTCGTGGACGACTCCGACAACACGATCGACCCGGCCAACATCACGGTCGTCGACCCGAGCGGGAACGGTGAGATCAAGGTGGACATTAGCCCCGCGATCACCGTGGCCGACGGGACCAGCAATATCCTGCAGATCGATTTCGACCTGGCCCATCCGCTGTCCATCATCGTCCAGAACGGGAAGGTCGTCATCAACCTTCAGATCCGTCACAAGGCCGTGCCGCGCAACCTCCGCGACATCCAGTTCGCCCGGACCATCGGCAAGGTGAAAGAAAAGAGCGACACCGGCTTCACTATCACGACGGACGAGGGCTCGGACGTCGTCTTCGGCGCGAACGCCGACACGATCTACGTCGACGTGGACAATAGCAAAGCAGGCACTCTCACGGATATGCCCGTAGGCGACGGCCATTTCGCTCTCGTGGATTCCAACATGAACGCCGACGGGACGCTGTATGCGAGGCGGGTTTGGTATTCCGCAGACGAAGCGAAACTCCCCGTGTTCACGCCCGAAGGCCTCGTGCGCCGGGTGGGGGACAATTGGATCAAAGTCCTCAACAAGAACATCGAAAATACCGGCGTGGACAGCCATTCGTGTCATTGGGATTCGGACACGATCTTCGTGGATGCCAACACGGTCTGGACCTTCCATACCGACATCTCGATGGGAACCGGCACCGCCGTGCTCAAGGACATCCGCCGGGGCTTCCGCGTTTCCGTGGATTATGTCGACGCGAACGCCACTCCCAAGGTGGCCAAGTCGATCAATGTTCAGAGCGCCCATGACGAAGGCGCCATCCGGTCCGTCTCGGCCACGGGATTCACGTTCGGCGGCGGCAACTACTGCTACGGGTGGAGATTTCCCGTCCCCCCGGACGCCCAGGGCTACTCTCATGAATGGCTCTACAGCACCGTAACCGACCATGTCTTCTCCTGGTGGTTCTTCGGCCTGCCGTCCGGAAGTTCCACGAGCATCCAGGACTTCATGGATACGGTAAACCAGGCCAAGGCCGCCCACCTCAGGGTCTTCGCCAGGGCCGAGCTCTATTGGGACGCGGCCAATAACCAGTGGGTCGCCGAGAACGTCATTCTCGCCCCCGAAAAGCTGCCCGACCCCGCACGCATCACGACCGCCTACACCGCGGCCAGCGGGTCCATGGGGGTTTCGACGTTCGACTGGGACGATGAGTCCCTCCCCACGGTCCTGACCGTCTTCCTGGACAAAACCGGCGACCTCCAGACGGTCGTCGGGTCCCTGCGCTGGAACTCCACCACCAGAATCCTCACGTTCACGGTCCCCGTTCCCTTCGGCCAGTGGGAAACCCTGCTCACGCCGAGCCTCCTCGGAGTGAGAGTCTGGGTCCGGCCGGTCAAAGGTAGCGACGGCACCTTCACCTGGCGTGCCTACACGGTGATGGCCTTCCAGATCATCAGCTGACAGTTCGTATCGAATCGTCGACAGCCGCGGGCCCCGGGCCCGCGGCTGTTCTTTTTCTCACCGCCCATTTTCGATCCCCCCGGTCCTCGGAATACCGTTCCTGTCGCATGATTCCGTGCCGATCGGAAGGCATTGCCATCCGGGCGTGAGAATTGTTAAGATGACCGGAACGGAGACAAGAAATGATCAAGCCTGTCGATCGGACGTCCGAGTATCTGGAATTCGAGTGCGGGGCCTGCCGCACGGTCTTCCATCATGCCATCCGGATCTACAATGACGGCCCGACCCGGGACGAAACCCAGGAATATGACGTCCGGAACTGGTCCGTCGCGGGCCTCGAGATCCAGTGCCCGCGCTGTTTTGCCGAGAAGACCTATAAGCTCGACATCCGGCCGGAGAAAAAAAGGGGCGTGATGTAAAGGGCGGGCGAGGATACCGCTCCGGCGCGGCGGTCCTCAAGGACCGGTCGGAGGGTGGAAGAGACCGATCTCAGGCGACCGAGGCCGGGATCCTCGAATCCTGTTGATAGATGTGCTTGATCAGGCTAAGGATGCTGTTCGAGATCCTGTGCCTGAACTCGACGCCCAGCTCGAAAAGGTCCTCATCTTTCTTAACGTTGAGCCACTTGACTTCCCCCTCGAGGGTGATGAGCTCGTCGGTCCCGGCGAGTTCGATCTGGACCTTGATGTGCGAGCCGACGTCGAACAGCTCCTTGGTGAAGATCCTCGCCCCCCCGAGAGAGATGTCGCCGGTGTAGGCGTTGATCCCGATGCCGTTTCTTGCCTGGAGGCAGGGCTTGATCGAGACGTTGTTCCGTTCGACGATCCGGTCTTCCTTGCGTTTGTTGGCCATCGCAGGCTCCTTACTCCATTAAACTCCCGAACCCCCCCAGTTTCGGCCGGCGCCCGGGGAGGGTCAATCGCCTCCGGGGGTGATTCACGAGGTGATTGCCTGCTCCTTCGCGGGGGATTCCGGGGAACGCCCGCGCATCCGCGGGGGCTCAGAAAATCAGCCCGCCCCCCTGGCGGTTCCTCATGAAAAGGAGGGCGAGACGGATGAGCAGGAAGACGATTCCCCCCGAGAGGGCCAGGGCGTAGAGGGTCAGGAAAACCGCGTTCATGACGGGGAGCTTCCGCCCCACCACCCAGGGGTAGATCAGGTCGAACATAGTCTTTCCGAAAAAGATGATCAGGAGGGTCAGGCCCAGGAGAGACCGATAGAGATAGGGCTTGACATTGGACATGTCGACCTGGTCGAGGTTGATGAGGGGGTAGAGGAACCAGGCTGTGATGAGCCAAAGGAGGAGGCTGAAGACGAAGACGATCCGTCTATCGATCCTGTCCGGCTTCAAGCCCGGCCTCCTCTTCCTGATGGGGGGCGCTGCTCCTCAGGCTTATACCATACCGGGTCTGACCCGTCAACCCGGGACCGGCCGACGGGATCCCAAGGGAGGAT
>Ga0315282_10004605_pt1 | contig 23932 bp, 20 predicted proteins | sample YL17G07_20_MG_FD_203693 | JGI IMG/M metagenome (GOLD analysis project Ga0315282, IMG submission 203693) | Sediment microbial communities from Yellowstone Lake, YNP, Wyoming, USA - YL17G07_20 | ecosystem: Environmental > Aquatic > Freshwater > Lake > Sediment | place: USA: Wyoming | collected... | reverse complement strand
GAGAAGGCACCCGAACAGCCTATGGCAATGTGATCTAAAGCTTGTAGACGCCAGATGGCTCATAACGATCCTCGATGACCACAGCCGTTTCGTAACAGGCAGCGAATATTCAATGAAGGCACAGCGGAGAACGTGATCTGGCTACTGGACAGGGCGATCCACGAATACGCTAAGCCCAGAGAAATCCTAACCGATCATGGATCACAATTCTGGAGCGTCCGCAAAGGCAAATCAAACTTCAACACGTACTGTGAAACCAACTCGATAAGACATCTTCTCGGAGGAATCGGCAAACCCACCACGCAAGGCAAGATTGAACGATGGTTCCGAACCCACGACCAGGAACACTCCAGATTCCAACTCCACAGGAAATTCATCCAGTATTACAACTATGAACGACCACACATGTCGTTAAACTATAAAACACCAGCAGAAGTCCACTTCGGAGACGTGCCAAATGTCCTGGGATAACACAATACGCCTGCGCATCAGATAGAATCTTATAGTTGAACCTTGCATGGAAAAAATTCGACCAGTCCTTTGCTGATTCAAAAGAACTACACGCTCCGTCGCTTTGCACCCTCAGATGTTGAGTCAGTAATCAACATCAATCGCGTTTGTCTTCCCGAGAATTATGCGGCGTACTTTTTCATGGACACGTTCAACAGCCTGCCGGAATCGTTCATCGTCGCGGAGTCTCAAGGAACCGCCGTGGGATACATAATGTGCCGTATGGAGCATGGCTTTTCGGACCTGAAGAAACTCCGATTTGCAAAGAAAGGTCACATAATATCTGTCGCTGTCATGCCTGATTTCAGAAAGTTAGGAATGGGTTCTGCACTGGTCGAGCATGCTTTGTCAGCACTCACGGCCTTACATGCCGACGAGTGCTATCTTGAGGTCAGGATCAGCAACGACGCGGCCATCAACCTGTATAAGGGACTTGGGTTTGAGATAGTTCGAACGATCCCACGGTACTATTACGATGGGTCGGACGCATACGTCCTGACGAAGCAACTCGCATAGAGCGCATGCGCTCAATCCGCGATCACGGTAGCGCTCTCTAGTGGCCTCATAGGTTCTGCCCGGATTTTTATGATCGTCTCAGTGAGCTTCTGTTTGATGCTCTCCTCAATCTTGGAGACCATCCATGCATCGTCGTAGTATTCTCGTCGCCCTCAAGGTGATAGTTGTTGTCAATGCGTGATTCCTCACCTGCGGATAGATCCCTATTGAGCCTGTCTCGGTCACTCTTGGATATGACACAACAATCGATCCACCCGTGTCAGAAACGTACTGGTCATCAATCACAGTTCCGCTCCTGTACTTGGGCAAGCCCATCCCTTCAATGAGACAATGAAGCTGGAAAGTCGACGATCTTTGAAGATCCGCTCCGCATGATCCGATGATTCCTCGCGTGCCTTCCTTGGTCGTGTCTCCTATGACGGGGGCGCCTCCCCACAGCATATTGTCGGTCTGATCATGCTTTCCTGCCTCGCTGTTCCACATGGGCTCCATAGACTTGACGTACATGGGGCATATTCTTGTGGACCCACTGGGATCGCCCGTAAGCCTGACCTTCGTGTCAGCGAGCCAAGGGGGAAGGATTATCTTTCCGCAGAGGCAATAGAGAATCGAGTGTGACCGTTGGGGAAGAAATGCGATTCTTGCGGAGTGGAGAATCGGGAAGAAGCAAATTACTGTTTGACGTGCGGTCGCTGCTTTTTCATGCGTCTTGGTTCAATTGCAGTTGAGCCCATGAAACCCTCCGTCGCACTTGCACCATCAAGCTGCCTCTTCCATCCTGTCACCGCTAGTCAGTTCAGTTGTGCCTCATGTGGCGTTCCGCTCTGTTCCGCGTGTGTTAGATGGTATTTCCAGTCGGCTCACTGCCCGATATGTTTCGCGCGAGCTTCAACGTTGCGCCAGCTTGGAATAGGATCGACGATCCGCCGACCGCGGATTCCTCTGTACTTCTATGGACGACGTTTGACCCGCTAAGGTTTCACGCCCGAGCCCTTTGAGACTCAGTTGCTCCGGCGGAACTTGACAGCGTGGAGTGCGATGATCCCTGCCAGTAAGGTTGGCAGATAGACAACTGCAACTTCAAAATCGAGCACCAAGAACGGAGAGTTGAGAAGACGCATTACGAGCATCCATAACGAAACGAGGAGCAAGATGGCGAACGCGTAGATCCAAGTCCGTCTATCGTCCGATGACGACGTCGAAGTGATCATCCTCAACTTACATTTCGAGCTCTTCGCGCTCGCCCTCAAGCAGTACCTTCAACGGAATGTTGAGGCTCGTTCCGTCGGGTAATGATCTCCGAATGCTTATCGGGAGCACACCTTCCCGCAATTCCAGCTCGGCGATTTCGATTGGGGACTTTATGGAACTTGGCACGTCCAAGAGGACAGGTGCACCCATGGATATCTGGAGCGCTCTCGCACCTACGACCCGAGCTCGCTCGAAGCGCGTCAGTTTCTTCGGGCCGATAAGGGTCGCAGTCGTCTTTCTAAGACTCGCCTTCGCCTTCTTCTTTGCCACCGTCTTCAGGCCCCTTGGGCCCTCCGGCCCCTCCCTTCGCCTTTGAAGCCGCTATGACATCATCTATCCTCAGTATCATGCTTGCGGCCTCGCTGGCCGATTTGATGGCTTGCATCTTTACCGCAAGGGGCTCGAAGACATCGAGCTTTGACAGGTCGGCAACCTTTCCCTTGAACGGGTCAATACCAGCCCATGCCTGTCTGCCCTGATGTTTGGACCTCAGCTCCATAAGCGCGTCAATCGGATCCATTCCCGCGTTCTCAGCGAGTGTCATGGGAATCACTTCCAACGCCTCCGCATAGGATTGGACGGCTAGTTGTTCCTTCCCAGATAGCTTCTGAGCATACGCCCTAAGCAGCCGGGCAATTTCAGCTTCGGTGGCTCCACCTCCGACGAGTACCCGTGGTTCAACTACTACGTCGCGGACTACACTTAACGCGTCGTGGATGGCGCGTTCAGCTTCGTCTACGATGCGCTCTGTTCCGCCCCGCACCAAGATGCTGACAGCTTTGGGATTCTTACATCCCTCAACGAACGTCATCTTGTCGTCTGAGACTTTGCGTTCTTCGACTAAGTTGGCATTGCCAAGGTCACTTGAGTTCAGGTCCTCAATTTGGGTTACAATCCTCCCGCCGGTAGCTTTCGCGAGTTTCTCCATGTCAGATTGTTTCACTCTACGAACTGCTAGGATATTCTTCTTTGCCATGAAGTATTGTACTACGTCATCGATTCCTTTCTCGCATATGGCAACGTTCGCGCCGCATGCTGCAATCTTGTCCACCATATCCTTCAGTATCTTCTCTTCCTGGTCCAGGAACGCCTTCATCTGGTCAGGGTTCTCTATGTTGAGTTTCGCGTCGAACTCTGTCTTCTCAACTTCCAAGGGGCAGTTCAGAAGAGCGATCTTCGCTTTTTCGAGACGTCTCGGCATGCCAGGGTGAACGACTTCCTTGTCGAGCACGACGCCTTGAATGAGAGTTGTGTCTGTGAGAGCCCCTCCCGGTTTCTTCTCCACCTTTATGTCATCAATATCCGCAAGGTACTTTGCCCCTGACTTCTCAGCAACTTGAATAACTGCCCTAACCGCCAAGTCACCAATGTAGTCCTTGTGCTCGGCGATAAGCTTACTTGCGATTGAGACCTTCGCGATCTTCTTCAACATAGCCTTGTCAGTCGGATTCACTTTGATCGCCATTCTCTGCAAGAACTCAAGGGCCTTCTCGCTTGCAGCTTGATACCCATCTACTATTACCGTTGGATGTACATCCTTGTCAAACAGTACCTGCGCTTTGCTTAACAACTCACCCGCCAATACTACGGCCGTCGTCGTTCCATCTCCCACCTCGTCATCTTGGGTCTTCGCGACCTCGACCATCATCTTCGCGGCAGGATGCTGGACATCCATTTCATCAAGAATCGTGGCCCCGTCATTGCTTATTGTCACGTCACCGAAACCATCAACAAGCATCTTGTCCATACCTTTCGGACCGAGTGACGATCTGATGGATTCGGCGATGACTAATGCAGCCGTGATACTGGCGTGTTGGGCTTCTCGCCCTTGGGATCTAGATGTACCCTCCTTGAGAATTAGAGCAGGCCGACCCATTAGATTAGATGACAAATCTCAAAGCCTCCGCTACTCCGAAGCAGAACCACAACCAGACCAATTTCATATGAACTTTGCGCTTTCGTTAGACTTACCCCCATTCTGGCGGCTAGGTTGCCTTGTTTCATGGCGAGATCACAAGCTGTCTCTTGGCCTGTTCTTGGCGGCATAGAGGTATGTGCGTTGCGTTCTGCCTTACCTCACCCACGTTGTGATGCTTGGTCGTACTGGAGTTGTGTTGCGTATGGGCAGAGCGTTGAAGGCAAAGGACTGAATGTCGATCCAAGCAGACCGTACATCAGCAGGTTGTAAGACGAACTGATCCGAGCTATCCTTTCGCCTTGGTAACGGAAGTCGACGAATCCAGAGTGTTGCCACGTTTTTGCTTCGTCTGCAAAGTATGCTGCCACAGGACCGCTAGATGGCGGCGAGAACACAGTTCTGTCCTTCTGGTTAGCGTGCTTTCATGCGTGGGCACCTTCTCTGGATGGCTTGCGACCCGGGCGTCTCGCGTTGAGTTCGGTTCCAACACCGATTGCTTTGCTCGGAAGCACCTGCCATTTCGAGTACGAAGCACTAGATCGTGAATCCGCTCTATCATTCTGTACAGTTTGTGCAGGTTGCATGAAACACTCAATTCGACAGAATGACTCTTCGTCATGACATGGAAAAAGAGTAATCACCCAAGGATATTGTTCGAACCGACAAACACTTTTAGTCTAACGCTCATTTAGAGAGTGAAATCTGATACGAGACGATAGTTGTGCGCGACCTAATCCGAATCAACCAACCCATGATAGGGAAAGAGGAGATTGACGCTGCAACCGAAGTTCTCAGGAGCGGCATACTTACCGAGAAGAGTGGCATGGGTCCTCGCGTGCTGGAATTCGAAAAGGAATTTGCACGCTATGTGGGAGCGAGGCATGCTGTTGCGATGACAAGCGGGACCGCGGCGCTTCATGCTGCCTTGTTAGTTGCTGGTGTCAAGCAAGGAGACGAAGTTGTTGTTCCGTCTTTCACGTTCCATTCGACGGCGGAGGTGGTTCTGCTGACTGGAGCGCAACCTGTTTTCGCCGATATCGATCCGGACACATACACAGTTACGGCGGACGCCGTTGAGAGCATGATGACAAGGAATACGAAGGCAATCGTACCTGTGCATCTTTACGGCCTACCGGCGGATCTTGACCCGCTGAAGAAACTTGCAAAAGAACACAGCGTGACGCTGATTGAGGATGCTGCTCAGGCACATGGTGCGGAATACAACGGAACGAAAATAGGATCAATTGGCGACATGACGTGTTTCAGCTTCTACGCCGGAAAGAACATGACGACTGGAGAAGGCGGAATGATCACTACGAATGATGATGATTATTCCGAGAAACTCCGAATGGTCAGAACTCACGGTGAACAGCGACCTTACTGGCCGGTAACGATCGGTCACAACTATCGCATGAGTGAGCTGCTCGCTGCCATTGGATTGGCGCAGCTAAGGAAGCTGCCCTCCTTCATTGATCGAAGAAGGAAGAATGCTCAGTTCCTGAGCGAGAAACTCGGTGTATTGGGCAAGGTCATTCCCCCGAAGGAGCCTAAAGGCCGAAAGCACGCTTGGTATCTTTTTACGCTTCGACTGAGAGGCGCTAACGCCGGAAAACGCAACAAAGTTGTTGAGAAACTCCGTTCCAGGAACATTGAGGCAGCAGTCTACTATGAATCACCGCTACACATGCTGCCGTTGTATCGCGAACTGTCTACGACCAGACGCCCGCTTCCAGAGACAGAGAAGGCCTGCCGCCAAGTGTTCTCGGTGCCGGTTCATCCGCGACTCAGTGAAAACGAGCTTGAATATGTCTTTGATACGCTCAAGCGAGTTCTAACTTGACTTTGTGATACGCATCGGTACAGAACGGAGAATCTCTTCAAGCGTCGGTTTCGTGGTTTCGCGCACCTCATAGCGAACGCGAACAGCAGGTTTCGGCACGGTCATTATTCTTCGGAGATCGATCGGCGTGCCGAGTACAAATGAATCGCAATCTATGCGCACGAGGGTTTTCTCCAACTCGCTGATCTGAACCTTACCATAACCCATTGCGGGTAGAACTCGGCCCAAATTTGGAAACTTCTCGTAGATCGTTTTGATGGAACCCATCGCGTATGGCCGCGGGTCGATCAGTTCCTTGGCACCAAATCTTCTCGCAGCGATCGCACCGACGCCTTCTTTCATTCCGCCATGGGTCACCGTTGGGCCATCTTCAATTGCGACGACACGTTTTCCGCGAATATGTGATTCATCTTCAACGCGAATATCTGAAGCCGCTTCTACAACCGTGGCTTCCGGCCTAACGCGCTTGACATTCTTTCGAACCTCCTCCAACCCTTCCCGAGAAGCGGAATCGACTTTGTTGATGACCACGACATCTGCCATCCTCAGATTCGCCTCACCGGGATAGTACAACAACTCATGCCCTGGTCGCAAGGGGTCCACTACGACAATCTGTAAATCGGGCTTGTAGAACGGGAGATCGTTGTTTCCACCGTCCCACAACACAACGTCCGCCTCCTTCTCCGCCTCCCGTAGGATCTTCTCATAGTCGACACCGGCGTAGACAACATTCCCTACGTCGATGTGCGGTTCATATTCTTCGCGTTCTTCTATGGTGCACTTGAACCGTTTCATATCGTCATAAGTGGCGAAGCGTTCACAGACTTGTTCTGCGAGATTGCCATAAGGCATAGGATGCCTGATGACAACCACTCGCCCAACGAGTTTCTTCAGCGCTCTAGCGACGGCTCTGGAGACAGTGCTCTTTCCTGCGCCGGTTCTGACCGCGCAGACCGAGATCAATGGCAAATTCGACTTGAGCATCGTCGTCTTTGGCCCCATCAACTTGAAGTCCGCGCCGGAAGCAAGGACCACTGAGGCCTTGTGCATAACATCCTCGTTCGACAGGTCGCTGTAGGCCAGTATGACCAGATCGATATCTCTCTGCTTGATGATCTTCGGCAGATCGGTTTCTGGTAGGATCTGGATACCGTCCGGATACCGTGGTCCGGACAGAGTTGCCGGATACATGCGGCCTTCGATCCCGGGAATCTGAGTTGCAGTGAACGCCACAACCTCGAACAACGGATTATTTCGGAAGTAGACGTTGAAGTTGTGGAAGTCTCGACCCGCAGCCCCCATTATCACAGTGCGGACAGCGGCGGTCATATCGTCAACCTCGGTTTTGGCTACAACCAAGACGCGAGGTAGTTATGCCTTGCGCCCGTAGACATAAATTCTGCTGCGGCTAACTTTATCCGCAACAACATAAGACGCCTTTGGCAGAGAGTTACATTGGAGAGAGTAGAATTCATTGATGACAGACACGACTCCGCAAGCTGCACAGACTGAAGCGAAGCCTGCTGAAAGTGACGTTACACGTTACAGAATTAGACTTGCCGCTGAGAGTAATGGTGAAGCGGAAGGAGAACTCATCAGGTTTCAGAGCCCAATGACGGTCGACGGCTTGGCTAGGGTTTTGCCCTTCGAAGGTCGCGCCGCGCGGTGGAAGGAAGAGATATACTTCGAAACGCCTGTCAAGATGGGCCCTGAGAAAGCGAAATCAAAGGTTGATGTTGGCACCATCGCCTATTGGCCTATGGGTTCCGCGCTGTGCATCTTCTATGGTCCCACGGACCCTTACAGTCCAGTCAACGTGGTCGGGAAAGTGGTGTCCAACCTAGATATGTTCCGCGCTTTGAAAAGCGGAACTAAGATACGTGTTGAAAAGGTCTAGGCGGCGGCCAACTTGTAGATCTTGATCCGCGCATTGCCACTTACGGATGTCACGAGCCGTCTTCGTTCCAGCTCATCAAGAATGTCCTTGGCTACACTGAGCCTCACGTTGAACTGTGAGGCGATCGAGTAGGGGGTCAATGCTCCAATCTTCGAAAGTTCTCCGACAAACTTTGCGTCGTCAAGGTTCGGGAGATTGATCCCAGCAGTCTTCTTCTCAGCTACGGTCTTACCCTTGGATTTCTTGGGTGCTTCGGGCTTCTTATCCTGCTGCACTTGCTGCTTCTCCATCTGAGCCATGCTCTTCTTTTTTGCGCCGCCCATGAAAATTCACTGCTAGGCCGCTACACTTAAGGGCTGAATAAAAATCTTGGTCTAGGACCAGATATACCCCATGTCAACCTATCGACTCAGCCATATCCAATCCTTGCGCGAGAATGCAAATGCCATGCTGCATTGGCACGCATATGAAGCATAACCCTACGGTCTGAACTTTGACCAGCACGAGAAAGCAAGTAGTTGACGCTGATTAGTAGGAGGGATGGACCTGCAATGGTACGTAGGATGATAATCGCAGGCTAAGTCGTAGCGTCACGGTAATCCCGTGCGGCCGTCCTAGGGTCTCTTGCGCTGTAGATTGACCGACCCACGATCAGATAGTTCGAGCCCGCTTCCAGTGCGTTTTTCACATCGCCACCTTGTGCCCCTACGCCCGGGCTGAGTATGAGCAGTTCAGGTCCCGCCAGTTCACGGACTCTGGAGATCACTGCCGGTGTGGTCGCGCCAACTATCACCCCATGTGCTCCACGCTGAACCGCCATCTCGGTGAACAATTCGAAGATCGGCTTTGGTTCTCTGTAGGCTTGATTGGTCATCAATGAGTAGAAAGCCTGAGCGCCAGGATTGCTCATGTAGACGAGCAAGATCACCGCCCTTCCGTTCAACTGGGCCAATCGAAAAACGGAATCTAACCCATCCTCCCATCCTGCCGTTGGGCTGGCGATAACCGCATCAAAGCCAGTTTCTATGTATGATCGCATCATGAATTCGTTAGTGTGACCGACGTCGTTCAGCTTGGCATCCATGATCGTCGGCAGTGAGAAGTCATGAGCGAGCTTTACTATTGAATCTACTCCATCTCGCAAACCTAGGGCCAAGACGAGTTGACGATTGATCTTTACGGCGCAGATGTAGTCCCTGACTCCTTCGAGAATCCTCTTGCTTTGCTCTATGAGTTGTGTTCGATCGGGATTTTCCGTATCCAATGCGAGTACGACTTTGCTGCGGTTTGCTTCAGAAGCTCGTTGGATGCGCTCTCTAAAGGACACTTGGCTACCTCCGTGCAAAACAGTCTTCGGCTCTAATAAAACGCGCGAACGGCAAGGCGGTTTGGAGAAATGCGGTCGAGGTTCTTTGTGTCAAGAGCATCTGTCATTTGGGAAAAATGGGCATGTCTCTCACGTGGATGATCTTTGCGTAGAAGAACCTGGCATCGCTGGTGTTGTTCGAATACACGATCTTTTCACCGGTGGGCTTCACAGCAATGTACTTGATGAAGCCCTGCTGCGGGGGTTCATCCTGTGAGACGTAGAAAAATACCGGAAGGGCGTCGGCCTCATAGTAATGCTCGAAGGGGATGCATGTACCTATGATATGTTTCTTCCCGCGGACAAAATGCCAGAGAGGAAACAATGTACCTTCCCGCAAAGACAGTGGCAGCAATATCCTAGCAATCGATTTCAAATCCTCTACTTCCGCGAGCATCGGATGGGATAGTTCGGGGAATTTGCCCTCCAAACTCTCGCTGAACGCGGCTGGGATGTTCTTCAGTTCGACGAAAGATGCGTATCTGTAACGGGTGTCCCCTGCGTCTTCTGAGAACACCCATTCTTCTCCCTTAGGGGCGTCACTCCGATAGGCGAGGAATGCTTTCGGGGGTGAATCAGAAACGGTGTAAGCCAATATGGGAATGTCGCCGTCCCAGTACATGTAGGCAGTGAAAAGACCCAACACATGCTGCCCCTCATGTTTGAAGTACCAGAGGATTTGTGATCCTTCTGTCAAAGCAAGTGCTAACCTAGCGAAACTAAACATGTCAGTTACGGGCACAGGTACTGGTGGTTTGATCGACTCCATGGAGAACACCGATTCAATTAGAGACAGAATTGAGGACTACTTAACCTTGATTGAGCATTCCAACCAACGCTCTTCTTGTCGAGTGGTTACATCCAATGAGCATCGTTGAAACAATACAGAGAGAGTGTAGAGTCCTGCTAATGACCAGACAACCGCATACTCAAAACTAACGGCGAGAAAGGAGAGGACTGCTGGACATAGGATGCCTCATGAGAGCGGCAATATGGTCAGGGCCTAGCGGAATAGGTCGTCCTCTTTCGGTCGAATCAGATCCTTTGCCGACCCGTCTTTTTGAGCGTACTCGAATCCCTTAATGATAACCGCAGGTATGCCATCGCGCTTTCTCATAATCAACTCCGCTGCTGACGCCAGCTCGTCGGCTATCGCCATCTGAGTGACGTTAAGGATGTAGCCGAACATGTTTTTGGAACCTCTATAATCCGTCAAAGGTTGAAGACCGGCAACGCCGATCGCGACATTGACTTGGCCAACCCGCCATGCTCGACCAAACGTGTCGGAGACGATGACGCCTACGTTCGCGCCTGTTAACTCCAAGACTTTCTGCCTGATCTCCCGCGCTGACTTGTCCGGATCCTTCGGGAGTAGGACCACCGCGTCTTTCTCGTCCACGTTCGATCGGTCCACGCCAGCATTTGCGCATACGAAGCCATGCCGCGTCTCAACGATCAGGTGTCCCGCCCTCATCTTCACAATGCCCTCCGCCTCTCGGAGAATCGTCTCAACATGCCGAGGATCTTTCCCGCTGGCTCTAGCCACAGCCTCAGCCAAAGCCGATGGAGTGACATCTTTTAGCTGGACAACCTGCCCTTCCGCTTTGGATACTATCTTCTGCGCGACGACGACGACGTCCCCATCTACGATCTGAAGACCCTGCTCTTGTGCTGCTCTAACGACATAGTCGCCAATGCTATCGCCGACCTTAACCAGAGGAATCCTGTTGAGGCCGATTATTTGGATCATCATTCAGTTTCTCCAAGATTTACCCTGTGAAGAACGATTCCAGCTTCTTTGCGCCCGCTAGGTCCTCAAACTCGACGCCCAAAGCGTCGAGGACCTGTTCAAAGGTTCCACGGATGTATTCGATGTATTTCTCGCTATCAACCTCTTGCAGTCTGGCTAGTTGAACAGGCTTGACGCCGGGTTCTCCGACAACTTTGACAAACGATATGATATCACCGGGCTTCATCTCGGCGCCTGCCTGCTGCAATTGTCTTGCCGCCTTCACATGCTGAGGTGTCGTCTTAGTGTACCTCTCAGGAGTTCGACTCATCATCATTGAGAAGGCAAGCTCCTCCAGAGTGTATTGCTTGTTTCTTAGCTTGACATAGCACTCTTTCACTATGTCCGTGATCTTCACTTTGGCCGATTCGATATCTGCCGGTGCCTTGACTTCACTGAGGATTGAGACCATACGGTAGAAAGCGCCATGGAGAAAACCGGGTATGTGCCGCTTCTTGCCCGTCAACCCTTTGATGTCAACGCTTCCATCAGGGAACACGCCAAAGTAGTTCTTCTTCCTCGAGCTCAATGCGAGATATCGGTAGTTCTTGTCGATTTCGAGCTCCATCTTCAATTGCTCACGCGACCATTCCATTAACTTATTCAGCATATCCGAGTCGCGACTGCCAAGAAATATTGAATCGGTATCGCCATAGAAAACCTCCAAGGCCAACTCTTGCGCTTTCTCAAGTGCCTGCGTTATGACGTGTCTTCCGATGGCTGCAGTGGCTTCGGCTACGGGTGGGCAGTACAGGGCAAAGTTGTCGGCGCCGAAAACCCCATAGCTTGCATTGAGGACAACTTTCAACGCATCCGAAACAACCTTATACCAACTCTGTACTGCGGGCTGCAATGTGCGATCCTTCGCCCTCAGCTTGTACCGTTTGACTCGAAGATCCCGCAAGGAGCCTATCAGTAGACTTTCAAGTCCGCGTTTCTGTTTACATACCCAATGTGGCGTTCCGGGTATGAGATTACTCTTGCAGCTGTCGTGTGGACATCGTACAGTCTCATAGCCTAGATTCCATATCTTGATTATTGAAGGGTATAGTGATGCGAAGTCGAGCACGGCCACGTTGAAATGGACGCCTGGTTTAGGTTCGACGACTATTGCGCCTTTGTACTTCTTGCCTTTTATGACGGCTTCCGTGGCTGTTTGACCTTTGACTTCAACTATCTCGTCCTTGCGCGGTATGAGGTAGCCGCGTTTCCGGTGGTGACAGAACATGATGCTTCTGATCCATCCGGAAACGCCTTGCCTCGAGACATCGTCCAAGGTCATGAAGCTGATTCGAGACAGTGCCGTCATCAACTTCATAACCAGATCGTCATTGAAAGAAGTGAGCCTCAGCACGATCTCGGAATCCCGATAACAGTAAGCCGCCAGTTCTTTGTAGGGCGCTCTCGATACTGAATCGATCTCGACTTTGGTCGTGCCTACGAGAGCTTCTCCGACAGCGTCAAGCGTATTCTCACGATACTTCTGACCGAAAGCGTAGATCTGAATCGATCTATTGAAGAAGAACTTGTAGAGATCGATGTGAACACCGTACTTCAGAAATGCGACATCGCGCCCTAGTTCGATCGGTATTTCATCATTCCTGAAACCAAGTCGCTGCGCCCTATGATAGAGATATTTCAGGTCGAAGTCGTCACCATTGAAGGTGACGACGATCGGATATTCGAGAAGAACCAGAAAGAGCGCAGTCAACAGCTCGTCCTCTCCTTCGTAGAACTCGAGCTTCGTCCCCGACGGGAGTACCGCTTGACCTTCAGCAATACCCTCTCTCTTCAGAAGAAGAACCCTGCCAACACCATCTGACCCTACTAGGCTTACACAGATCACCGGCTGCTCCGCCAATTCAGGGTCGGGTATCCGCGTTTCCACTTGCTGATGGACTTCAATGTCAACCGCGACTCTGCGATATTGCGGGACTGGGCATTCGAGCAAGCGCATCCATTCGCGTCCCAATTCTATGTAATCTCTCGCTTCGTCGTGTAGGAGTCTGTCGATCTCTTTCACAGCTTGATCCGGTAGTTCATAACTGACTCGACTGAGCTGCTTGTCCTTGAACTCGTACATCATGCCGGGCTCGAGACCGCGGTCGTAGATGAAATTCTCAACATACTTAATGTCCGCTTCCCAAGCAGTAATCGAGTCACGGATCGACCCGGTTGGTTTCCCCCCAATAGTGAGTGGATCCTTCGCGACTATTTTTGTCACTTTGATCTGCTGGCTTCGTAGCGCATCAAACTTCGATTCTTCCGCGAAATGATCGAATCCCGGGTTTCTTGCCACGGCGTCGATCTTCTGCAGTTCCTCGATCGGTTGCTTGCTATAGCAGTAGGGTTTGTGTCCTGAGTCATCATACCAGAAATAGATCTTCTGGGATTTGGGATCATAGAGTCGCAAGAAACACTTCCGGAGACTTCCATCATACCCTATCGACACCAAATAGGAGGGGGGAATGGTTGCGGGCGTTTGGGGTGTGAAGGCAAAGTTGTGCCGCTTGCCGACTTGTTTCGGCGCAGTCTCCTCCGCCTTCTCAGTGAAGTAGCCCTCTAATGTCTTCGCCGTGAGCCGAGCCTCCGGAAAACTGGGTAGGATGCGTATGGCTCTTACTAAATAGTTGCGTAGTTGAAATAGAGCCTACGGTACTGGATCTGCGTTGACAAAGAGTTCTCTCGCTGTCGCAATCGAAGCCTTGAGTTGGATGGCTTACTCTGGAATCGGAGAGAGAACCGCACTTTTCAAGGCAGCGGAAGAGATAGGCGTAGAAGCAGCCGATGAACTCCGTCAAGCCCACAGACTGATCATGGAGACCACGAGATATCAAAACCGCCTCGAACACATCGTTAGACGAGTCCTGAACGAGAGGGACCTTCAACGTACGCCTCATGGCATCAGCAGCTTCCTAAAGATCCTCGCGTACCTCACGTACATCGTCGGCGCTCCGGAAAGACAGATAGAACTGAGCGTGAAGTGGGCCAGATATGTCTTGGGATGGAAGGAGCTTCATATCTATGAGAAATCGATTGCGCTGATCGCCTCCGGAACACTGGCAATAGACACCAAGCGACTCAATGAACTTGAACAACTCTCCCTCGAGACATGCCATCCATCCTGGTTTGTGGAGAGGTCCATTGAAGTGTTTGGGAGGAACTTCGCCCTTCAACTGCTGCGACGAAACCTCAGACCTTTACCCAACTACGTCCGAATGAATTCTCTCCGAGTCAAACGCAAGACAAAGGATGAAGGGATACCAGTTCAAGTGCCCGGGACGCCTATTGAACAAATCCCTAACGTTTGGCGACTTGAGGCTGCTGGCAAAGCGATCGCCCGGTCAAGATCTTGGGTTGAAGGAGAAATTGTCATCCAAGACTTGGCGAGCATAACAGCAGGTCTAGTTGCGTCGCCTAGTCCGGGTGCGATTGTTCTGGACTTGTGTGCAGCTCCCGGAAATAAGACAAGTCATCTGGCTTCAATGATGCAGAACAAAGGCGAAATCTACTCCGTCGACATATCCAGCAAGCGACTCTCATATTGGAGGAAGGAGATGAAGCGTACAGGTTGTTCGATAGCCTCACCGATCTGTGCTGACGCGGGAGATATGCCGATTGAAGCTAAGGCTGATTTGGTGCTCGTGGATCCACCGTGTTCAAACACGGGAGTCCTGGCGAAGAATCCGAGCATCAAATGGAGGATTACGCCAACTCAGATAGGCGAGTTCGCCAGCCGACAGTATGCGATCCTGCAAAATGCATCTGAGCATGTGGATTCTGACGGGGTATTGGTCTATTGCACGTGCAGCGTGCTACCAGAGGAGAATGAAGAAATTCTCCATTCGTTCCTTTCTCGGAACCCGGACTTCAAACTCGTTCGTCAAGAACCCTTCCTTGGCTTACCTGGCCTCCGAGGATTCGATCAGTGCCAGAGGTTCTACCCACATCTGCACAACTGTAACGGATATTTCATTGCAAAACTGCGAAGAACCGACTAGTCCTTGCGCGCCTTTTCGGCATGAGCGATGACTTCGAACATGATCCTAGCGGCGGCAACAGCGGTTGCGCCAGTATCGTAGTTGGGACAGACTTCAACCAGATCGAATCCTATGAGTCGGTCACCGGCCACCGCTGAAACCAATGAGACCAGTTCATGCGGCGTGAGCCCATTAAACTCGGGATTTGCGACGCCAGGAGCAAACGCCGGATCCAACGCATCCGAGTCGATTGTCAGGTAGACATGATCGAAGTTCTCAGTGAACGCTTTGACTCGCTCAGCAGCCTTTGATAACCCAATTTCACGTATTTCCCAAGGGCTCATTTTCTGGATCTCGTGTCGCTGGATGAACTCCATTTCTTCCATGCAAATCGCGCGCAGGCCGCAGATGAAAACTTCATCGGTTCCGACGACTTCACTTATCCTTCTCAACACTGTTGCGTGGGAAAATCTGCCGCCCCCGTACTCATCTCGGAGATCACCGTGGGCATCAAAGCTGACGACGCCCACTGACTTTGGCAGGCTTCGAACAACGCCCAAGGCTATCGTATGCTCGCCTCCAATGCACACAGGAACCTTCTGAGAAGACAGGATGTCTTTCGTAACCCGGCTCAGACGGCCTAAGGTCTCCTCAAGATTGTCGACGACATGCAGATCACCTGCGTCATGTATCGGAACGTTCTCAATATCAACGCCTGTGCGCATACTGTACGTTTCGATATTCAGAGAGGCGTCGCGTATGGCGCGAGGGGCGAAGCGCGAGCCCGACCGGAAAGTGCTTGTCTGGTCATATGGTACACCCAACACGACGTAGCGCGCTTCATCAAGAGGTTTCGAGAACCCAGAAAAGCAACTAATCATAGAGGTGTGAAGACGGAGATTTTCCAATTCGTCCCTACTCTGATATGGACTGGTAAAGCTTTATGGCACGTCCTTAGGCGTAATAAGGCCTCCCAAATCTGTGTGTGACACTAGGATGACAGAGAAGTTCATGGAACGAACGGCTGGTATCTGGCTCCCACTCGTCTTCTACGCTGTCGGAGCAGTGTACATGTTCGCGTTCTGGGGAATCTTCGACAGGACGGCCTACCATCTGACAGTGCTAGGTGCCGTATCGATTGTAGTGGCTCTGGCACTCTATATGCTCTCGCGTTGGGCGTTCTTGATTGGGCTGTTCACATTCCCGTTATTCTTTGTCGAATTTGTCTACGCGCTTAATGCGTCTGTTGGCTTTGCGGGTTGGAACCCCAATGTGCCCACCGCAGTTCTCAACGCCTCCTTTGTAGTCTATTTGATATTCTTGACCTTCTCACTGATCTTGCTCATTGACAAACGTAATACGCTCAAGAGCGATCGAGTGCTGGACCGTCTGCGCAGCCCGGTTCGATCAGCCGAAAAACCTGAGAAGACGGACAAGCCCTAGTTGAAGCATCAGGAAAGTCTGTTCTCCTTTCGTGCACCTTATGGTGCAAAATCAAGACAGCCAACGGCCTAAGCGGATTCTCTATCTGTCTTGGGTTGCCATGGGGCCTAGCTTCGGAGTCGGATAGAAGTATGACGTTTTCGAGATGAGCCCCTCGATGACCGCTCTCGTGTTGCTTAGGAGCATACCGTAAACGATTACTCCCAAGTAGCCCAGATACAACAATCGACGCACTTTTGCTATCCCCAGTTGCGAGAACTCTGAGATTGCGACTCCCGCAGCAACCACCGGAGCGCTGTAGATCACAAGCGAGAGGAGGAAAGTGGCCAAAGCCACCTGGTATCTCCAGAACTCCAACAACCAGAAGGATGGTGGAAAGATCGAGTAATACAGCAAGGCCACGATGATACCGACTATTGTGAGAGGACAGAAGAAGTACGTACCCAAATGCAGCAGCGCTTCCATCTTCTGGAAGAAGCTTAGGCGGTTGCTCCGCAAGATGGCGCCTCCGTGTTTCTTGAGACATCCAGAGAAGCCCATTGCCCATCGGAATTGTTGGAGCCTCAGACTCCTGAAGCTAGCCGGTACCTCTCCCGGGCAAACCACGGCCGGAACGTAAATGTAACGCCAACCCTTCAAGTGCAATTTGATCGACAGGTCGAGATCCTCTGCAAGGGTGTCTGCGCTCCACCCACCAGCATCTTCCACTGCGTGTTTTCTGAAGACGCCACAGCTCCCGCTGAAATGAGCCAGCAGATTCCCAACGTAGCGTGCCCTCTGGTCGATAGAGGCGTAGATATCGATGGCAAGTGAGTTGGCTTTTGCAATCCACGAGAACTGTCCATCCAAGTAGCCCCATCTTGACTGAGCGAACGCAATCCTCTCATCTACATAGAGGTATGGAATCATCTTCTTCAGGAAGTCCTTCGGCGGGACATAATCAGCGTCGAATAGAGCGATCAATTCACTGGTGCTCTGTTGGAGAGCCATCTGGAGGGCCCCTGCCTTGAAGCCGGATCGGTCATCTCTGTGAATGACCTTCACAAGCTCTGGATACTTTGCCTCGAATTCTCGCACAATCGCAGTCGTCTCGTCAGTCGAATCGTCAATCGCAGTAATCTCCAGCTTATCGCGTGGATAATCCAACTTCACACATGCATCGAGAAGTCGCCTCGCGACGTTCCTTTCGTTGTAGAGCGGTAGATGAACGGAGACAGACGGCCAAGAGTCCACCTTGGGTGGGTCAGCCAGTTTGTTTCTCCCTCTTACCGACAATAGGGTCAGAACCCACATGTTGAAAGCATAGATGGAGAGTAACCCCGTGACCACCGCAACCATGAACAGCACAAGCTGCTGCAGGTTGGTTAGGCTCGCGGGGAACCAGTTCATTGCACCCGACTTCCTGGCGAAAACGAATCGTAACGTAACTTTCCAATGTGTATAAGGCTTTCCAGCCAACTGACGCCATTAAACATGCGAATGCCAAGCGTCATAGGAACAATGTCAAGGCGTGACCTTCATTCCGTTCGATTCTTCGCATTACTGGCGTCAAAATTCGCTACCGCATGAGTTATGATAGAGTACTTGGTTGCCGGAATGCGATTCCAAGAGACGAACTGGACTCACCTCGAATCGCATGAAAGAAACAGCTCGCCCCACAACTCTCCGCCGTAATTCGCAGTTTACAAAGGACGTTGGTGCGACAGGCATCTTGGCGAGCCCAGGTTCGCTGCGAATGCACTTGAGGTGTACAAGCAGACTTAGCGTCGGGATCACTTGGATATGGGTTGCTTGACGGCCACTTCCCCGATCTTTGAGATCTTCTGTTTGTTGACGTAGCAGTTTGAGCATGAGATCATTGGTCGGTGTCCTTTTGATCGCACCTGGACCATCTGGAATCCGCATTCCGGACAGCGCTTGTCCAGAAGTGTCAGTGCTCCGAACTGAGGCAAAGGCAGAGTGAATGCGCAGTTAGTCTTCCATTTGCCTGAGCAACCTATGAAGCGTTTGCCACTCTGCTTGCTTCTTATGACCATCAAGTTTCCGCCGCATTTGGGGCACGGCACGCTGAGGGTGATCTCCACTAGTTTCATCTCTCTGATTGTGCTCGTAAGCTCCGTGCCGATCTCGTCTTCTTTGAGCTTCAGACCCTCGATTATGGGCTTAAGATAATCAACAGTTTCGAGCACGACACGTTCTCGGGTCTCCTTTCCCAGCTCGATCTGCTCCATTTTGGTTTCAAGTTCTCGCGTGAAGGTCACATCGATTACCTTAGGACAGTAGTTGGCTAGGATTTCCGAGACTCTGAAGGCCAGTGGCGTTGCCGACATTCTCTGGCCCTTGACGTAGCCTCGCTCGTAGAGCGTTTCGATTATGTCAGCGCGTGTAGCCTTGGTTCCTATCTCTGCCTCCTCCATTTCCTTCAGCAAACTGCTCGGATTGTATCGCGGAGGTGGTTGGGAGTACTTGGCTTCGAGGGTGATCTCGGTGATCGCTACTTGTTGGCCTTCTTCTAACGGAGGTAGCGTCTTGTCCTCGAATTTTGCGTATGGGCTGTAGGGGGAGATCCATCCTTTCTCGAGGGTCCTTGATCCTTGCAAGTAGAACGAGTGTTTCCCAACCTTGATCGTGACCTTCTCGCTTTGCCTTGTCGCCGTCTTGCTGAATGTTGCTAGAAAGCGCCTTACTACAAGATCGAAGATCTTGTGCTCGGGAGAGTCAAGACTTCTCTTGGGAATATTCCCCGTAGGGTAGATTGCAGGATGGGCGGGGTCATCTTTCTTTCCTTCGTGAGGAACGAGAGTTCCCAAAAGCAGCATCGTGACGTGTAGACGATATACCATGGTCTGACTGAGTCCTCTGAGAACCTCTTCATAGCCGATCGAAGGTGGAAGTTTCTGGCTTGAGGTGCGCGGGTAGGAGATTAACTGATCCAGGTAGAGACGTTCAGCGATGCTTAGCGCAAAGCGAGGTGCAAAACCGAAATGTCTGTAGGCCTCGGCCTGCAGTACGGAGAGGTCGAATGGAGTCGGAGGAGGCACAGGATAAATCCGCGACTCCAGTTGCTCAACTACACCCATCTTGCCCGCGCAGTCCCCGATCGTCTGCTCGGCTTCAGCCTTCACATTGAACCGCTCAACCTCACATTCAGCCTCGATGAGCTCTCCATCGACGTTCACTATAGCTCTTAGAACCCAATAGGGTGCTGGAACGAAGGTCTCGATCTTTCTTTCTCTTTCAACAACAAAACGAAGTGTTGGCCCTTGTACTCTGCCTGTGCTGAGCGTCGAATAGCGCTTGCTAGCTTTCAATGCGGATTGCGTGAGTGCGCGTGACAGGTTTATGCCGTAGAGCCAGTCGACTTCATGCCTACACATTCCTGCATGAGCCAGCGCGAAGTCTAACTCCGGCGTGACTTTCGCGAATGCTTCCCTCAGTTCCCTAGCTGTAAGTGTTGAGAACTTCATTCGCTGAGCTTTCCTGTCCGCGCCCTCGCATGCGTACTTGAGGATAGTGTAACCTATGAGCGAACCTTCGAGGTCGTAGTCGCATGCATTGATGAATTGATCTGCTTCCCTGGAGATTTTCGAAATCGACTGGATCCATCTTTCCTGCCTCTTCTGTCCACGCTCAACCAAATGCTTGGGTTTCCATGCGAAATCCCACACGGGGTATTGTGATCTTGCCTCTCCTCCTTTCGCTGCAACAGCGTACAGGTGTCCAAGTGCGGAGCAAACAAGGACGCGCTGCTCGCCCACGCGGACTTCGAAGAACGGTACATCGCCCACGCTCATCTTCTTGGGCTTCGCTTTGCCACTGAGAGCTTCAGCCACATGCAAGGCTGCATCGGGTTTCTCCGTAATGATCAGTGTCGTCGGCAATTACCGTTCCACTCCTTTCTTGCGGAGATACTGGATCATGTCTTTCACAGCCTGACCTGTCCCGTCGAGAGTCTCCAGCGTCGCGAAGTACTCTTTTTTCGTGAAACTTGAGCCGTATGCATTGCGCCAAGAAGCGTAGGCGTTCTCAAAATTAGCCAAGGCGATGCTATGAAACTCGCAGAGTTCAGCTGATCGTTCCCTGTGTCTTTCGCACAGAGGACACTGATCGCCCATGTGTCACTTACCGAAGATAGATTTTCTCTTGAACCAAGTCCGGCTCCACTTGGTCGCGATTGGCAGGTCAGTCAGCAGTTGGTCACCGCTGCTTTCTCGGCCGCCTTCCACCTCTTCCGAAAGCCCAAGCAGACAATACCATAGCCGCCGGTGCTAGAGTCTGAGAAAGTGAATACTGCCATAGAGGGCTCAACGCCATCACAGACTCATCAGTGCTCAGAAGTGAGAGGCCGAAGCTCTGGACTTGTGAAACGCTCCTGCTCAGTTCACTCAACCTAGCCCAAAACCAATTCGAGCCGATCAGATACGGGACGTAAAGCACGCAGACGAAGAGCGCGAGCGAGAAAGCAACCGCTCGCAGTAAGCGAAGTCCACCCAACGGATCGATCTCAATTCCCCGGCGAGGGAATATTCGCGCCGAAACCTCATACAAGGCCACAAACGCAACTATCACAACACCCACAACAGGTAACCACTGAAGTTGCACTGGAAAGCTCGAACCGGCAACAGAGAAGTTCTCCGCTTTGAGATCAAAGCCATGTGAAGTTATGTAAAGCATGTAGAACCAGTCCAAAAGAAAGATAACCACAGCTATCCCTATGATTGAGGACCATTTCGTAAATGAGGAACTCGGTGCCATTCCGGAGACTTCCACGTTGAGACTGCGCGTCGCTACCGTAATGGACGACCACTATAAAGAATATCTCATTACACACATCTACTAACCGTACATGATGGGTCGGATTCGGGTTGGAGGATATGAGAACTGAGATCATAGGGCGGGGCACTTGGCTCGACATGGTAGCATACCGTGTCCTCCAACGCGAGAAGAAACTCGAAAGAACAGTTGACATACTCCGAACTGAGAGTGGCCTAGGTGCGTCGGGCATTCCTCACATCGGCAGCTTGGGCGACGTTATCCGAGCGTACGGCATCAAACTCGCGCTTGAGTCGCAGGGAAGGAAATCCGAGTTCATAGCCTTCTCAGACGATCTCGATGGCCTGAGAAAAGTCCCAACTGGAATGCCAGAGTCCCTCAAGAAGTACTTGGGTCAACCAGTGTCAGCGATCCCGGACCCTTACAACTGTCACGAAAGCTATGGCCTACACATGAATTCTCTTCTAAGAGATGCCATGGACAAGTGCGGCGTCGAGTACGTCTTTCACTCAGCTACCGAGGACTATAGAAAAGGCCTCCTCATTGAACAAGTAAGGAGGATTCTTTCATCAGCAGATCGCGTGGGCAAGATTGTCAAAGAAGAAGTTGGCCAAGAAAAGTACACGATTGTTCTACCCTACTTCCCGATCTGCGGATCTTGCGGGAAGATCTACACCACTCGCAGCCGCGAGTTCGAACCCGTAGCTGACAAGGTTCTGTATGTCTGCGAAGGCGAAGCCGAGGTGAAAGGTCAAAGGCTTGCGGGCTGCGGCTACAAAGGAGAGATCGACATCAAAGAAGGACGCGGGAAGTTGCCGTGGAAAGGAGACTTCGCTGCACGATGGGACGCATTGAAAATAAACTTCGAAGCCTACGGCAAAGATATAGCTGATTCCGTTCGAGTCAACGACAGAATCTGCCAAGAAATCTTGGGTTATCCGCCACCCTTCCATGTCCGCTACGAACTCTTCCTCGACAAAGGTGGGCAGAAGATCTCAAAGTCGAAGTCAGCTCTTGACGTCATGACACCTCAAACTTGGTTCAAGTATGCCCCTTCTGCCTCCCTCAACCTGTTGATGTTCAAACGCATAACAGGCGCTCGAAGCTTGGGAATAGAAGACATCCCTGCCTACGTCAATGAGCTAAACAGACTCGAAGAAGTGTACTTCAATACCAGAGAGATCACGGACGATAGGGAACGCGGAAAACTAAGAGGTCTATATGAGTACTCATTCTTCCTCAGACCTCCCTCCGCCCCAAGTCTGCACGTTCCCTACAATCTTCTCGTGTACTTGGTGACAATCGCACCACCTGAGAAGCAGAAGGACTACGTGGCAGCCAAACTTCGCGAATATGGATACATGAAGAATGGTCAAACGGACGAACTTGATCAGATGATGGAATACGCGGCCAATTGGGCGAAAGACTTCCGAGAGATACCTGAGACAAAGTTGGAAATCTCGAGTGCCCAAAGACTCGCGATCGAAGACTTGGTCACAATTGTCAGATCGGAAACAGACGAGAGGACGCTACAGAATTCGATATTCAATATTGCGAAGAAATACACCTTGGATCCACCAGATTTCTTCAAGCTGCTCTACACGATACTGCTCGGATCACCACGCGGACCGAGACTCGGACCATACATAAAGGCGATGGGAAGCGAGAACGTCGCACGCGCCCTAGCGAGAGCAACTGCAACGAAACAGCCGCCTTAATCACACAAAGCCAAAAGGATTCTTTAACCACAACCTGCAATCAGCACCCGGGCCCGTAGTCTAGTCAGGATCAGGACGCTGAGAAAATACAAATTCGCTCGCGTACGCCTGCGGAGCCGGAGGTCCGGGGTTCAAATCCCCGCGGGCCCGCCAACAATACCAACACTAGAATATGCGGGAGCTTTCTTTTCATGGTTCTGAAACTCCTTTTCAAATTCCCAATTCTGCCTAGAAACATTGACTGGCCTTAGGTCGTTTGAGCCGTCGATGTGGCATGCTGAGGTGTTCGTACGGAAGTTCAGGTCAAAGCCCGATCTGCTTTTGGTCTGCTTCAAAATCGATTCGCCAGCCAAGTCTCGTGTTGCCATTAGAACCTGAATCCGCCGCAAAGCCCATTGGAGGAGTCTGAGAGATATGGAATGGCGGAGTCCCGTGTGCTCTATTCCATTGATCGAACCGCCACGGCGATTACCGCATTCCACGAAGAAAGCCTGAGACGCCGTTGCTTTTGCAGCGGGCCTCGCACTGGAAGTCGGCAATATTCCAACCGTAGGCGCCGCCGACATGTCTCACGGCCAAACATAAGAAAGGCTGCTAGTTCTACGATCTGCAAGTCACATGTGGATGGCTGAGACCTGACACTAACGGCGGAGCACGCGCCAGGGTCTCCTATTCGCCTGAAGGTTCTCTGCTATCTTTCTTCGTCACGAAATTGCTTTCACGCATAGATTGCATTTTGTTGATTTTGCATCCTCGCCATCGCGTTGACGATAGCGTCTGAGAAGTGTAGCTGGTCTGCAAGGGATTTTGCGATGTCCGTGACAGTGATTACTCCAGCCAGTCCGTTCTCTCCCACGACTGGGAGCCTTCTCACCCTGTTCTCTGCCATGATCTTGGCGGCTTCTTCAAGCCACGCTTCCGGATTGACGAC
>Ga0315282_10004604_pt1 | contig 23935 bp, 20 predicted proteins | sample YL17G07_20_MG_FD_203693 | JGI IMG/M metagenome (GOLD analysis project Ga0315282, IMG submission 203693) | Sediment microbial communities from Yellowstone Lake, YNP, Wyoming, USA - YL17G07_20 | ecosystem: Environmental > Aquatic > Freshwater > Lake > Sediment | place: USA: Wyoming | collected... | reverse complement strand
CGGATCGGGGATTGGGGATTGCGGATTGCGGATTGCGGATTGGGGATTGCGGATTGGGGATTGCGGATTGCGGATTGCGGATTGCGGATTGGGGATTGCGGATTGGGGATTGGGGATTGGGGATTGCGGATTGGGGATTGGGGATTGCGGATTGGGGATTGGGGATTGCGGATTGGGGATTGCGGATTGCGGATTGCGGATTCCGGATTGCGGTCTAGGAATTCAGTCCTCTGCCCTTAGTCCTCCGCCCACAGTCGTCAGTCCTCAGTCCTTCTGCCTCAGTTCCCCGCTCCCAATCTGCAATCCGAAATCCGCAATCCCCAATCCGCAATCCGGCGCGGGATGCTTCTTGACATCAAGGCCTGGCTGCCGCATCCTTCAGTTGAGTCGGGTATCCGGTCCACTTCGGAGACACGGAGGAATTCGGCGAACATGCAAAGCATCTACGAGCTCATCCAACCTCTCGGTGTCGCGACGGGCGTCTCTCTGCTCTTGACGGCGAGTTTTGCCCTTTTCCGCCGCAAGAACCCCCGCGTTCTGATGAAGCTGCACAAAACCATGGCGGTAGTGACGATTCTCATCGCCCTCACGCACGCCACTCTGGTGTTCCTCTCTTCCTGGGGGGAATAGGACGGCGCGTCCGGCCTTCGGATCATCCGGTGGGGTGCCAGGATTGTCTTGAGGGGCACATCCCTCGGGTGGTGTCAGTGCGTCAGGCTGGGCCAGAAAAGATAAGCGATCACCAAGCCGAGGGCCAGCAGAATCGCCGCGATCACCCAATCGCCTGGCTTGAGGCGGTTGGCGGGAGGCTGAGGCGGCGGGGCGAGCCTTGAGGCCACAGCTGCCGCGGATACCGCCTCTGGAGATCCCGCCGCCAAAGATACAGCAGGTACCCGCTCCATCCCCGCGGATCCCGCGATGGAGCCGGCCGCCGCGACGGAACCGGCAGCCACCGAGGAGCCCGCGGGAGCACCGCCCGGCGCTCCCGGCGCGGAGACAGATCCTTCGATAAGGGCGGTGGCTTCGTTCGAGTCGGCCCTCTGGACCTCCAGACGCTCCACGGCCGTGGCGGGCTCGCCTTCGACCGTGGGCATGGTTCCGATCAACGTGGCGGCGCTGTGGAGCAAGGCGTCTAGAGGCGGCGGGGCGGACAGCACGGCCTTGAGTTCGGGGTCTTCGAGGAATTGCGCGAATTCGTCGGCGGTTTGGAACCGTTTGGCGGGGTCTTTCGCCAGCGTCTTGAGGATTCCCCTTTCGAGCCTTTCGGGAATGGCGGGGTCAATGGCGCGCGGCGGAATCGGCGCCTGGGTCACGTGCTTCATGGCGATGGCGATGGGGGAATCGGCCGTAAAGGGGAGCGCGCCCGTGACGCACTGGTAGAGAAGAACGCCCATGGAATAGATGTCGGACCGCGCGTCCACCGCCGTGCCGCGTGCCTGCTCGGGCGACATGTACAGCGGCGTTCCCAGGACCATTCCGGTCTGGGTCTTGTGGCTGGCGCCGGAGAGATGGGCCACGCCGAAATCCATCACCTTGAGCCGTCCCCGCTTGTCTATCAGGATGTTCTCGGGCTTGATGTCGCGGTGGATGACTCCGGCCAGGTGGGCGTGGTGGAGCGCCCGGGCCATGCGGGCGAGGATGTCGGCGCTTTCCGCGAGCGGGAGCCGGCCGCGGCGTTTGAGTATTCGGCTGAGGGACTCGCCCTCGACGTATTCCATCACAATGTAGAACTTCTCGTCGGTCTCGATGAAGTCGTAGACCTCGACGATGTTCTCATGGTTGCGCATGCGGGCGATGGCGCGGGCTTCCTCAGTGAAGCGCTGGATGAAGAGTTCGTTGTCGGCGAGTTCCTTTGCGAGCATCTTGACGGCGACGGGCCGGTCCAGCGAGATCTGGCGCGCCTTGTAGACGACGCCCATCCCGCCTTTCCCGATCTCGCCGAGAATCTCGTATTTTTCCTGGAACTCGTTCTTGCCGGCCATGATGCGAGTGCCTTGCCTATGCCGATGGGCGGGGGATTTCCTCCACCGCGCGCTTGAGATCGTGGATCGCGTCCTGCAGGTAGTTCATGTTTCGCAGAATCGCCGCGGGATGCAGTATAGGCATCAGTTTCACTTTGTGATACTGGTACCAGCGGCCGCGCATGCGGGTGATGGGTTCGTCGGTCCGGGTGAGGCGGTGGGCGGCGAAGCGGCCGAGGGCGACGATCACGCGGGGCTGGATCAGCTCGAGTTGCGCGATCAGATAAGGTTCGCAGGCGTCCATCTCGTCCTCTTCGGGATCGCGGTTGCCGGGGGGGCGGCACTTGACCACGTTGCAGATGAAAACGTCCTGCCGCTGCATTCCCACCTGGGTGATCATCTGGTCGAGGAGTTTTCCGGCGCGGCCCACAAAGGGGCGGCCCTGCACGTCTTCCTCGGCGCCCGGGCCTTCGCCGACGAAAACGAGGCCGGCGTTGGGGTTGCCCTCGCCGAAAACGACATGGGTGCGGCCGCGACAAAGCTTGCAGCGCATGCACTTGGCGGCCTCGGTGCGCAGGGCTTCGAGGCGCTCGGCGCGGACGTGGGCCGAGAGGATGCGGGGCTTGCCGGACGGGACGAGATAGAGGAACCCCGCTTCCCTCAGAAAAGCGAGGTAGTTGCGAAGGTTTTCCTTAACTTCCTCGGGGCCGGGCCTGGTCATGCGGTGGCGGACTCTCCTTGGTCCAAGATGCTCCTAATCTTGCATGAGAAGGGTTTCTTTACAAGCAAGAAAACGGAATGGGCACAAAGACCACGATCCTTCTTGACATCCCCCTTTCCGGGCGGGAAGATACTGTGTCGTTAATCGTCACCATTCCCATCCATCCGCGGGGAACCAAAAGGGGAAAGAGTAAACTCTTCGGACACGAATGGGGAGGGCGGAAATTAGGGGGAAACGGGAGAAAAACCGTTGTTCCGATTTCGATTTTGCCGATGGGGGTTCACAGGAGGTGAAGCAATGGACAGGCTAGTGGATGAGATCGTCGCGAAGATCGTGGACGAGTACCATCCCACGCGGATCGTTCTCTTTGGCTCGCGGGCACGGGGAGAGGCGAGTCCGGAAAGCGACGTGGACCTCCTGGTGGTGTACGACGGCCCGCTGAGCAGGCGGGAGGCGGAGATGGGGATTCGCCGGTTGTTCACGCCGCAAACGTTCTCGATGGACCTGGTGGTGTTGACGTCGGACGAGTTCCAGAGGCAAAAGCGGGTGGTATCCACGATCGGGCGGATCGCGGACCGTGAAGGAGTCCTGTGCCATGGGGGATGACCAGCTCGATACTATAGGGCGGTTGGTGAAGAAAGCGGAGCACGACTTGCTCACGTCGGAGACGATGGTGGGGTTGCACCAACCGCCGTTGGAGATTGTGTGCTTTCACTGCCAACAATGTGCAGAGAAGTACCTGAAGGCGTTTCTGGTGAGCGAGGGAGTGGATTTTCCCAAGACGCACGATCTCAGGCGGCTGGTGGACCTGTGCGCCGGACGCTGTGCGCAGTTCAGGGAGTTGGACGACGCGGCGCTTGGCCTTGCGGGTTATGCCGTAGGGATACGGTATGGCGAGGATTGGCGCGATATCGGTCTTGGAGAAGCGCGTGAGGCGTTGCAGCACGCAAGCAGCATTCGGACGTTCGTTCGATCACGATTGCCAAGGACGATAACGAACTGAAGGAACGGACCTTTGAGTTTGCCCTGGCCGCGGGCACGACCGACAAGTAAGGGATTTCACACGCGGCTGTGATAGACGAAGGATGAAGTCAGGGCTGATCTGGCAAGGATGGTTGATCTCACGAGGAGAGCCAAAATGAACCGACCCTTAACCCGGAGAACAAAGAGAACCACTCTATCCATCCTGATCGCGGCCGCATGCCTGACCGTGTTCGGCCTCACCCCGGCGCAGACAGCTCACGCGCAGGGGACCGTCGCCACGGAGCCCCTGGAGGAGTGCGGGTTGGGAGCCGCCTACTGCGCAGCCTTCTCCCCAGACGGCAAGACGATAATCACCGCAGGAACCAAGTATTGCACTCTCTGGAATGCGGAAACGCGCAAGATGATCCGCCGCTTCGACTCGCACTTGGATTTGGTGTGTTCCGGTGCGCCAGGATAAGCCTGGCCGATCTCATAACCTGAAAGGAGGTCATCCTGTTAATTGCTCGTTCAACAGGTAGCGAAGCGGGCGGCGGGCGGGACAAGGACCACCGGGCAATCACCGGGGGCGGAAGAAATCTCCGTTTTTTCCTTGACGTGTACTTATCATAGATGTCCGCTGATTGAGTCTTTCAACCCTGAGCCAATGCGCCCCGCTTGGATGGACGCAGCCACAGAACAAGAAGAACCAACAATACCGGCGCCACCACAACGGACCAAGCCCATCCGAAAATCGCGGTTTGGTAATAGACCTGTCTAAAAGCGGCAGGCTCCACATTCACCATGCGTACCATCAAATACCGCGAACAGATCTGCAACCCCACGGCGCCAGCCGACACAAGCGAGACGGCAACCGCCAGTAGAACACATCCCACCCATCGGCGCGTAATGCGAAGGAAATAAGCATCCACGCCGAAGGTTTCCCGCTGGAGGAGCCAGCGCACAAGAACCACGATCCCGGCAACGAGGAGCGTGGTTGTGACAACAGGGAAAAGCCAAACCCACGCGATGGGAAAACCGCTAACCGCCGCTGTGGAGATTCCCAAGGAAGTTATCCCGGCCCCAAGGCTGTTCACAAGAAGAAACACAAGGTATCCCGACGCCATCCAGAATAACCTGTGGCGCCAGATCAAGGTCGGATTGATTTTCCCGAACTCCTGAGCGAGTTCTCCGACGTCTCCGAGGCGGCGCGCGGCAACCCAAAAGGCTTCTTCCTCGGACAGTCCCGAAGCGGATAGGTCCGCCACGGTATCCCGCAAGTGACTCTCCAATTCTGAAACGTCGCCGGCGCGGCAGGTTTCCGTGCTGCGCATTTGTTCACTCCACGCGGCAATTGCTTGGTTCAGGTCAAACATGGTTTTTCCTCCCAGGACTTTTGCAGAGTTTCGTGGACTTGCATCCATTGGTTCCTTTGCAGCCGCAACTCCTCGATCCCTTTTTCCCGCAAAGAATAGTACTTGCGTTTCCGCCCGTTCTCCGACGCGCCCCATCGCGCTTCAATAAAGCCTTGGCGCTCCAACCGGTGTAGGACGGGATAAAGCATTCCGTCCGTCCACTGCATTTGGCCGCCGGAGAGTTCGCGCACGCGCTTGATGATCGCGTATCCGTAGCTTTCACCCCGTGCCAGAATGGAAAGAACCAGCGGGGTGGCGGAAGCGGCAACCAGATCTTTGGACAGAGACATGGACGATTCTCCTCTCATTACCTATTGCCACTATACATATCGGTGCTATGTACGTCAACATCTTTTTTGTGGTTTTTTTTCATCTGTCCGTTGGAGAGGGGAACTGGTAAAACGCTATCCCCGCAGGAGCGCAGCAAGTAGTCGGAATGCAAAAAAGCCATCAACACCGGAAGTAGATAGGGCACTGTGCGTCGCTTGCCGACGCGTAATGCCCTATCTATTTCGCGGCAGAACCGCAAGAACGTTGTGGCAAAAAAGGTTTGCACTTGGCGGGGATTTCGTCTATACCCTCTTGGTCTGTGCGTGCCTCCCGAAGAAGGAAAAGGGGGGCTTGAGTCCCCGGTTTAGGGGTCCGGGGCAGCGCGGAAAGACCAGGAATCCCCGAAGGAATGAGGAGCGGACTCCATGAATATAGTGGTGTGCGTAAAACAGATTCTGGATACGACGGATGTGAAGTTCCATGCGGAGACGGGTCGGCTCAAGCGGGAGGGCCAGCCCGTCACGATCAACTCGCTGGATGAGTATGCCGTGGAAGAGGGCCTTCGTCTCAAGGAGAAACACGGCGGGACCGTGACGGTGGTCTCGATGGGTCCGGCGGGGGCGCTGGAGACGATTCGGCATGGTATCGCGATGGGCGCCGACGAGGCTGTTCACCTCTGTGATGCGGCCTTCGCGGGCGCGGATACCGTGGCGACCGTGTATGCGCTTTCGCGGGCGGTGGCCCAGATGGGCGCCGTGGACCTGATTATCTGCGGGGCTGAGTCGGTGGACGGCAACACGGCCTACGTGGGTCCGGGCCTCGCCCAGAGCCTGCAGATTCCCTACGTGACCTTCGTGAACAAGATCGAGGAGATCGGCGGCGGAAAGATGGTGGTTCAGCGGATGATGGAGCAGGGCTACGACCGGGTGGAATGCGCGCTTCCGGCTTTGATCACGGTGGTGAAGAGCATCAACGAACCGCGCATCTCGAGCCTGAAGGGGAAGATGCGGGCGAGGAAATATGCGCCGAGGACTCTTGCGGCGGGGGATATCGCGGGGCTGGACCGGGCCCGCGCGGGTCAGGCGGGCAGCACCAGCCGCGTGGTTCGCACCTTTCCGCCCAAGCCGCGCCCGAGCGGCCAGATCTTCCAGGGCGAGCCGGATGAGATGGCGGAGAAGCTTTACACAGTGCTGAGTGCTGAGTGCTGAGTGCTGAGTGCTGAGGATTGCGGATTGCGGATTGGGGATTGCGGATTAAGAATTAAGAATTAAGAATTAAGAATTAAGAATTAAGAATTAAGAATTAGGAATTAGGAATTAGGAATTACGAATTGCGAGTTCATTGATTATGTCCACTCAGTCCTCAGCACTCAGTCCTCAGCACTCAGCACTCAGTCCTCAGCACTCAGCACTCAGCACTGTTTTCTCACTCAGCACTCAGCACTCAGCACTCAGCACTCAGCACTCAGTCCTCAGCACTCAGCACTCAGCACTGTTTTCTCACTCAGCACTCAGCACCCAGCACTCAGCACTCATTAAGGGAGATAGAGCGATGGAATTGATGCAGGATCCCCAGCGACTCAATGCCGCGGAATGCGCGGGCGTGTGTGTGTATGCGGAGCAGCGCTGCGGCGCGTTGGTTTCGGTGACGTTGGAGCTGCTTAACAAGGGACGGCAGCTCGCCGACAAGCTCGGCCAGCCCCTCCACGCCGTCCTTCTGGGATGCGACATGGGTAGATTGGCGGAGGAACTGCGGTTCTATGGGGTGGACGTGGTGGACGTGGTGGACGATGCCGCGCTGGCGAATTTCGAGGACGCGGCCTACAGCGCGGCTCTGTGCGCCGTGGTGGGAGCGGTCAAGCCGGCCATTCTTCTAGCCGGCGCCACCAACGTGGGGCGGTCTTTCCTGCCCAATGTGGCGGTGCGGCTCGGGGTGGGACTCACGGCGGGCTGCACCGCTCTCGAGATTGATGATACGACCCACAACCTGGTTGCCACGCGGCCCGCTTTTGGCGGCACGGTGTTCGCCGACGTGGTCTGCGCCAACCACCGGCCCCAAATCGCGACGGTTCGGCGCAAGATGTTCGACCCGGCCCCGCGCCGGGACGCTCCTTCGGGTACGGTCGTGGCCCACACCCTGCCGCATGAGGATATCGCCCACAAGACCAGGTTTCTCGAAAGCGTCAACGAACTGGCCGGCGCCATTGACCTGACCGAAGCGGACGTGATCGTCTCGGGCGGGCGTGGCATCGGCGGGCCGGAAGGCTTCGTGATGCTGCGCGAGTTGGCCAATGCGATGGGGGCCGCGCTGGGCGCCAGCCGCGCCGCCGTGGACGCCGGGTGGATCGCCTATTCGCACCAGGTGGGGCAGACCGGCAAGTCGGTCAAGCCCAAGGTATACGTGGCTTGCGGAATCAGCGGGGCCATCCAGCATCTGGTGGGTATGCGCGCCAGCGATATCATCGTGGCTATAAACCGGGACCCGGAGGCTCCGATCTTCAAAGTGGCGACTTACGGTTTGGTCGGCGACGTGAAGCAGATCGTTCCGGCGCTCGTGAAGCGGTTCGCGAAAGGAAGTTAGCCGGTTCGCCAGTTCACCGGTTGGCCAGTCGGCCGGTTCTTGGATCAAGGGACTTGAAGGACATCAAGGACTCAAAGGACATCAAGGACCTAAAGGACAGCAAGTCTCGACCCTCAAGACTCGAGTCTCAGGACTCAAGTCTCGAGTCTCAGGACTCAAGTCTCAAGTCTCAGGACTCAGGACTCAAGACTCAAGTCTCACGTCTCAAGGCTTTGTTTATGCGGCGCGTTCTTTTCCTTTGCACCGGCAACTGTGTCCGCAGCCAGATGGCTGAGGCACTGCTCAGGTACCGGGGCGCGGAGCGGTTCGATGCGTTCAGCGCGGGCAGCCACCCGGCCGGGTTTGTCCATCCGATGGCCCTCCAGGTTCTGTCGGAACTGGGGATTCCCACACAGGCCTTGCGATCGAAACCGTGGACGGAGTTCCAGGAGCATCAGTTCGACGCGGTGATCACGTTGTGCGGCAGCGCGCGGGAAGAAGTTTGCGTTCACTGGCCGTTCGCTGAGGAGGGCTCGTTGCCCGTGCGAGCCCACTGGGAGTTCGAGGATCCTTCGCAGAGCAAGTTACTGGGGGATCGAGAGCGCCTGGAGGAGTTCCGCCGGATCCGCAACGCGATTCGGGAGAGTGTGGAACGCCTGGCGCTGGCCCCCAATGAAGTGTTGAAAGACGATGAGGCTTTCCGTGCCCTGATAGCGGAGATCGGCGGTTAGGGTTCCGCTTTCTGGAAGGGCAGGGATCGGTGGACTCGGGCGGATTGTCCATCAATGTCTATCATTGTCCATAAAGTCCGGCGCGATCCGAAAAACACACGAAAGCGCGAAAAAAGCACAAAAAAGGGTTGACAGGCAGGGCGGGGTTTGTCAGAATTGCCGATTGACATAGCGCTCTCCTTGCGGAACAAGGTGATGGGTGAGGCTAGACAAAGAAGAGGTTCCACAAGGGGAGAGCAGGCGAGAATCTGATATAGGGGGCGTTACGAGTTCCCTCCAAGCGCTAGAAGGGGAGGTGTGCCTCGTAATCTCCCTTTTTTGAGTTATCCGAAGGTTGTTCGGGAGGCTCGGCGGGGGATATGTCGAAGCGGGATTTTGAGTCGAGGCGCGCTCGCGCCTTGTCCCTTGCAGGCTAGTAGCTCAATTGGTAGAGCACCGGTCTCCAAAACCGGGGGTTGGGGGTTCGAGCCCCTCCTGGCCTGCCAAAGAAGATTCTCCCAAGGGGCGGTAAAGGGCCTTTTGGGGTCCAGCCTCCGGCACGGGGGCCTACTTCGCGGAAGAGGAATCTGTCCTCATGTGGAAATACTTCTTTTTAGCGGTTCTCGTTCTGTTGGGTATTCTTGTGGCTGCCAAATGGCAGGAGGTTCAGACGTCGTGGCAGGCGACCAAGAAGTTCCTGCGGGAAGTCCGCATGGAAATGAAGAAGGTCACCTGGCCTTCCAAGAATGACGTGTACGGCTCGACTATCGTGGTGTTGGTGGCGGTGTTTGCGCTGACCCTGATCATCGCGATCTGGGACTGGGCACTTTCGCACGTGATGCAGTGGGTCATGAGGGGGGCTTGAAAACGATGTCAAAGGCCTGGTACGCCGTACATACCTATTCCGGCTTCGAGCAGAAGGTCAAGACGAACATCGAGCACTTGGCCACGCTGGAGGGTTTCCGGGACGAAGTGGCGGAGGTGATTATCCCGCAGGAGACTTTCGTCGAGGTCCGGGGGGGCAAGAAGCGCACGACGACGCGCAACCTGATGCCGGGTTACATCCTCGTGCACATCGAGGCGGATGAGAAGGTGTTCGATCTGGTCAAGAAAATCAACGGGGTCTCGGGCTTTGTCGGCGACGGCGAGAAAGCGATCCCGCTCACGCAGGAGGAAGTGGACAACTTGCTGCGGGTTTCGGAGGAGAAAGCGGAGAAGCCCAAGGCGGAGATTCGGTTCCGCAAGGGGGAGCAGGTCAAGGTGGTCGAAGGTCCCTTCGCGAACTTTGTGGGGATGGTGGAGGACATCGACATAGACAAGAACAAGTTGAAGGTGATGGTTTCGATTTTTGGGCGGCCCACGGCCGTCGAGTTGAACGTTTTGCAGGTGGAACCCACTTGATTAGGAGTGTGAAATGGCCAAGAAGGAGATAGCGAAGGTTAAACTGCACGTGCCTGCCGGTCAGGCGAACCCCGCTCCGCCAGTGGGGCCGGCGCTGGGGCAGCACGGCGTAAACATCATGGATTTCTGCAAGTCTTTCAATGCGAAGACGAAGGAAATCCAGCCGGGGATGATCACGCCGGTGGAGATCACGGTCTATGCCGACCGGACCTTCAGTTTCATCACGAAGACACCGCCGGCGTCCGTGCTGTTAAAGAAGGCCGCGGGACTGGCCAAGGGATCGGTGAATGCCCGCACCACGAAGGTGGGTAAAGTCACGGTGAAGCAGCTGCGCGAGATCGCCGAGCTGAAGATGCCCGACCTGAACGCGAATGACTTGGACGGCGCCATGAAGGTGATCGCCGGGACCGCGCGGAGCATGGGCATCACCATCGAATAGGTGCGTCTGCAAACGCCGCCCGGCTCCTGGGCCGGGGGCGCCACATCCATAGAGTGGGAGACCGGATACGAGTCACGAACAGGGCGGGTTCCCGCCCAAACCGGTCGCCAGAACCACGGAGGTCCGAAATGAGAAGATCCAAGAAGTACAGAGAGTCGTCGAAACTGGTGGATCGCACCACCAGGTATTCCCTTCCTGAAGCAATCGCCATTATCCGCAAGGCTCAGTTCGCCAAGTTCAATGAGACGCTCGAGGCGCACATCCGGCTCGGCGTGGACCCGCGCAACGCCGAACAGCAGGTTCGCGGCACGGTCGAGCTTCCGCACGGCACCGGGAAGTTGGTGCGGGTGCTGGTTTTCGCGCAGGGCGACCACCTGAAAGCGGCGGAAGAAGCCGGCGCCGAGTACGTGGGTGGAGCCGAGCTGGCGGGGAAAATCGCTGGAGGGTGGATGGATTTTGAAGCGGTTGTCGCCACGCCCGACATGATGCGCGAAGTGGGAAAACTGGGCAAGGTCCTCGGTCCGCGCGGCCTGATGCCGAACCCCAAGACGGGTACGGTCACCTTTGACGTGGCCAACGCAGTCAAGTCCCTGAAGGCCGGCCGCGTCGAGTACCGGCTGGACCGCAACGGCATCATCCATGCGGCCCTGGGCAAGATGATCTTCACCGACAGTCAGCTCGTGGAGAACGTGCAGTCGTATCTGGACGCGGTGATCAAGGCGAAACCCGCCTCCCTGAAGGGCGTGTACATCCGCTCGATCTCCCTGAGCAGCTCGATGGGGCCCGGTATCAAGGTGGCCTATGACGGCCAGGGCTGATCGCGGGGCGGGTTATCCGGGAGCATTTCGAGACCGGACGCCACGAAGCGGCGGCCGGGGTTGAGATACAAGGAGTGCGAAGAAGCACAGACCGCCTGGAGCGGTCGGAACAGTTTGTCTCGAACGTCAAAGACCGCAGGCCCGGCGTCTCTCCCCGAGGGAGGGTGCTGGATAATGTCCCGCCAGGGACGCCTGCCGAGACGGAACCGCGGCGGCTCTTCCTTGCCTTGCCGGCGCGCTCTTCCGGACCGTCCGGTCCACTCGACTTCCGGCGATGATCCGCGGAAGGGGGTGATGTCCGTGGAAGGTCTTGTCAGATCGCGTCGGGAGGAAAGGAGAGAGCCAAAGGCATCATGGTACAGCGAGAGAAAATCGACTCAGTGACGCAAACGGTGGAACGTCTCAGGCGTTCCCAGGCGGTCGTGGTGGTTCAGTACCAGGGCCTGACCGTGAGGCAGATGCAGGATCTCCGGCGTCAGCTTCGCGAGACAGGCAGTGAGCTCAAGGTGTTGAAGAACCGGCTGGTGAAGCGGGCGCTCGCGGATTCGCAGTGCGAGCCGCTGGACGAGAACCTGACGGGCGCGACCGCGTTCGCCTTCGGGTATGACGACCCTACGAGCCCTTCGAAGGTTTGCGCCAAGTTTGCCAAGGCGAACGACAAGCTGCGGATCCGGTGCGGCCTTCTGGGCCGGAAGCGGATTGACGCCGCGAAGGTGATGGCGCTTTCGAAGTTACCGGGCCGCACCGAGCTGCTGACGCAGATGGCGGGCACCTTGCTGGCGCCGCTGCGGCAGATGGCCACGGCGATGCATCAGTCCATGGCGAAGATCGTGTACGCGATGAAAGCGCGCGGGGACCAGATGGGAGCCTAGGTCTCCTTTCATCGCGCGCGGCGGGTCCTGGGGCCCGCGAACCGAGTTAGACCCGAGACAAAACAAAATTCAACTATGAGGAGATAGAGAAATGGCAAATCTTACCCCCGCTGAAGTTCTGGAAGCGGTCGATAGCTGGACCCTTCTTCAGATCAATGAGTTCGTGGAATCTTTCTGCGCGAAGTACAACGTTTCGGCCACGGCGCCGGTTGCGGCCGTGGCGGCCGGTCCGGGCGCCGAGGCCGCGGTGGTCGAGGAGCAGACGGAATTCACGGTTATTCTGACGGATTCGGGCGCCGAGAAGATCAAGGTTATCAAGGAGATCAGGACGATCAATCCGAGCCTTGGCCTGAAGGAAGCGAAGGCCGTGGCCGACGGGACCCCGTCGGAGTTGGTCAAGGGTGTTTCCAAGGATGAAGCGCAGAAGATCAAACAGCAGATCGAGGGGGTTGGCGGAAAGGTTGAGATCAAGTAACCTGTACGTCACCCGCCGCATTCCAGCATCCGTGTATCCGGGGGAAGCGCCCAAGAGGCGCTTCCCGCCGGCTTTTCCCGTTTCAGGTCCGGATCAGGGCCGCGTCAATCCACACAGGCAACAAGGATACCCTCTATGCCTTCCGTTCTAGCCAATCTCAAGGTTTTGTCGAAGGAAAACAGGATCTATGATTTCAGCCGGATCCCTCCGGTGATGGACGTGCCGTACCTTTTGGAGACTCAGAAGAAATCGTACGAGGAATTCCTCCAAAAGGACCTGCCGCCCAACGAACGCGAGAACATGGGGCTGCAGGAGGCCTTCACGAGCGTTTTCCCCATCATCTCGCCCTCCACGCCCTCCACCCTGGAGTTCGTCGAGTACAGCTTCGGCGTTCCCAAATACTCCATCAAGGAGTGCTCCGAACGGGGCATGACCTACAGCGTTCCCCTCAAGGTGAAGTTGCAGTTGATCGTGCGCGAGGTGAACGGAGTCACCGGCCAGGTGGAGATTCGCGACATCAAGGAGCAGGAGGCCTATCTGGGTGAAATGCCCCTGATGACCGAGCAGGGCACTTTCATCATCAACGGCGCGGAGCGTGTGATCGTGAGCCAGCTGCACCGGTCGCCCGGTGTTTCCTTTTCGTCGGCGGTGCATCCGAACGGCAAGATGACCTACTCTGCCCGTGTGATCCCCTACCGCGGGGCGTGGATCGAGTTCGAGATAGACATCACGAACGTGATGAACGTGATCGTGGACCGGCGGCGCAAGATTCCCGCGACCACTTTTCTGCGGATCCTGGGGCTTTCCACGGACCAGGATATTGCCGGGCGGTTCTTCGACACCGAGATGATCAAGCTCGATGATTTCAAGAAGGGCGCGACGAAAATCACCGATCTGCCGCGATTCGTCGGCGAGTCGATCGTTGAGGAGATCATCAATCCCAAGACCGGCAAAAAGATGGCCTCTCCCGGCACCAAGGTCACCAAGAAACTGATTGACCAGCTCAAGTTGGCTGGGATCAAGAAGGTCGTGTTGACGGTCGCCGAGGCTTACGAGGAGGTTCTGGGACGCTTCCTGGCCGAGGACGTGGTGGACAAGTCCACCGGCGAGATTCTGGGCGAGTGTTTCACGCCGGTCACGACGCTGTTTCTGATGCGCTGCGCGGATTGCGGAGTCACCTCCACGCAAGTGCTCAAGGTCCAGCACGAGGACACGAACGTGGTGCTTTGCACCCTGGCCAAGGACAAGGCAAAGAACCGCGATGAAGCCCTGATCGAGTTCTTCAAGAAAATGCGGCCGGGCAACCCGATCAGCCTGCAGGCCGCGACGCGCCTGGTGGACGAGATGTTCTTCAACGAGAAACGCTACGACCTGGGTCTGGTGGGCCGGCACAAAATCATCAATCGCTTCGGGCTGGATTCCTCCGGTCCCGAAGGGGGCAAGCGGATCCTCACCTGCCAGGACGTGGTGAGCATCATCAAGCACATGCTCAAGTTGGTGATTGAAGAGGCCGAGGTGGACGATATTGACCATTTGGGGAACCGGCGCGTGCGGTCGGTGGGCGAGTTGCTTCAGAACCAGATCCGGGTGGCGCTGGCCGAGTTGGAGAAGACGGCGCGGGAGCGCATGGGCGTGATAGACCTGGAGAACATGCTTCCGCACAACCTGATCAACGCCAAGCCGGTGGATTCCTCGATCAAGGACTTCTTCGGCAGATCGCAGCTGAGCCAGTTCATGGACCAGACGAATCCGCTGTCCGAGCTGACGCACAAAAGGCGGCTTTCAGCGCTGGGGCCCGGCGGTCTTTCGCGCGACCGCGCCGGATTCGAAGTCCGCGACGTGCACCACACGCACTATGGCCGCATCTGCCCGATCGAGACGCCTGAAGGTCCGAACATCGGCCTTATCAGCTCGCTTTGCACGTACGCGCGCGTCAATCCCTACGGTTTCATCGAGACGCCCTACCGCAAGGTGGCGCGCGCGAAGGTGACCAAGGAGATAGTTTACCTGACGGCGGACGTCGAGGACGAGTACCGGATCGCGCAGGCGAACGCGCCGCTCGAGACGGACGGAAGCTTCGTGGAGAAACTGGTGCAGTGCCGCCACAAGGGCGACTTCCTGCGTCTTGCTCCGTCCGAGATCAACTTCATGGACATCTCTCCCAAGCAGATCGTGAGTGTTTCGGCCTCGCTGATTCCTTTCCTGGAGAATGACGACGCGAACCGCGCGCTCATGGGCTCCAACATGATGCGCCAAGGGGTGCCGCTGCTTTACACGGAGTTTCCGGTGGTGGGCACGGGCATCGAGACCCGTGTGGCGCAGGACTCCGGGGTGACGATCCTTGCCCGGAACGCGGGCGAGGTCGTGCGCGCCGCGAGTACCGAGATCACGGTGCGCACGGAAATGGGGGACGAGGACTACTATCCGCTGCTCAAGTTCCGGCGGTCCAACCAGAACACGTGCATCAACCAGAAGCCCATCGTTTCTCCGGGCCAGAAGGTCAAGAAGGGCCAGATCCTCGCGGACGGCCCCGCGACCAAGAACGGTGTTCTGGCCCTTGGACGCAACGTGCTGGTGGCGTTTATGCCCTGGGGAGGTTACAACTTCGAGGACGCGATCATCATCAGTGAGCGGCTGGTGACCGACGATCTTTACACGTCGGTGCATATCGAGGAGTTCGAGATTGACGCGCGGGATACCAAGCTGGGCAAAGAGGAGATCACGCGCGACATTCCGAACGTGAGCGAGGACGCTCTCACCAAGTTGGATGAGAATGGCCAGGCGTACGTGGGGGCGGAAGTCAAGCCCGGCGATATTCTAGTGGGCAAGGTGACGCCGAAGGGCGAAACAGAGCTGACGAGCGAGGAGAAGCTGCTTCGCGTGATCTTCGGCGAGAAAGCGGGAGACGTTCGCGACGCCTCGTTGCGCTGCCCGCCCGGCACACAAGGCATCGTGGTGGACATCAAGGTTTTCTCGCGCAAGGAGCGCACGGGGCCGTCGGACCGGCAGGACAAGGGGGCCATCGCGGCGATAGAGGTGGAGCGGGACTCTCAGCTCAGCCTGATCACCTCGGAATTCACCGAGAAACTAACGGCCCAGCTCAGGAGCATTGACTCGCCGATCACGAGTTATGACGGCGCCACGGTGCTGAAACCCGGGGGTCGCGTGAGCGACAAGGTGATCCAGTACGTGCGGCGCTCTCTGCAGACCGGCATGCTGCCCGTGGACGGGAAAGTGGGCAGCCAGGTCAAGGCGCTGTATCAGGACTTCGTGAACCGTGAGTTTGCCATTCAGGAAGTGGCGCGCAACCAGGTTGACCGGATCAAGACGGGCGATGAACTGCCTCCGGGCGTGATCAAGTTGGTGAAGGTGTACGTGGCCACGAAACGCAAGATTTCCATCGGGGACAAGATGGCGGGGCGCCACGGCAACAAGGGCGTCATCTCCAAAATCCTGCCCGTGGAGGACATGCCCTTCCTGGCCGACGGCACCCCGGTTGACATCATCCTGAACCCGCTCGGCGTGCCCTCGCGGATGAACGTGGGCCAGATTCTGGAAACGCACCTGGGCTGGGCGGCCAAAACGCTGGGCGTCAACGTCGCGACGCCGGTTTTCGACGGCGCTCAGGAAGCCCATATCCGGGCGCTCTTGCGCGAGGCGGGGCTGCCGGAAACCGGCCAGACCGTCCTTTATGACGGCCTCACGGGTGAGCCTTTCAGCCGCCCGGTGACAGTGGGCGTGATCTACATGCTGAAGTTGGCCCACATGGTGGACGACAAGATGCACGCCCGATCCATCGGTCCGTACTCACTGGTGACCCAGCAGCCTTTGGGTGGGAAGGCGCAGTTCGGCGGTCAGCGCTTCGGAGAAATGGAAGTGTGGGCGCTGGAGGCTTACGGCGCCGCCAATACGCTGCAGGAGCTGCTGACGGTGAAGTCGGACGACGTGGTGGGCCGCACGAAGATCTACGAATCTATCATCAAGGGCCACAACGCACTCTCGCCCGGTGTCCCGGAGTCCTTCAACGTTCTGGTAAAGGAGCTCCAGGGCCTTTGTCTGAACATGGAGCTTCTGCACGCCGACGCGCTCGAGAAGACTCCCGCCGAGATATCCGAGGAGGAGTTCGCGGAGGACGAGTTCGAGGAGGCGGAGATTGACGAGGCGGACCTCCACGAGATGGATGCTTTTGACGGGGAGGACACGGAGGACACGGAACCGGACACCCTGGACGAGACGAGCGAAACGGACGGCCTTGAGGGGGACTGAGTGCTGAGGACTGAGTGCTGGCGGGACTTGGGGGCGAAGATTAGAGAGTGGCAAACCGGTTATCAGGCCAACTGGCAGACCGGCGAACTGGACGATTGGTCAACCGGCGAACCGGCCAACCGGCGAACCGGACTGTGAAAGGGAAAACCCTATGAACAACCGAACGGACCTTGCAGGGGCGGCCCTGAAATCCCCGATGAGACAGAAATCTCTGTTGACGATCGCGGAAGAGAAGGGTGAGCCTCTGGACCTGAACCGCCTGCAAGCGGTTTGCAGGATCAGCATAGCCTCTCCGGAGCAGATTCTTCAGTGGTCGTACATGCACAGCCGCTATCCGATCGACCAGAAGAACAGTTCGTTCGGCGAAGTGAAGAAACCGGAAACGATCAACTACCGGACCTTCAAGCCGGAGAAGGATGGTCTGTTCTGCGAGCGGATTTTCGGGCCGGTCAAGGATTGGGAATGCTCGTGCGGGAAGTATAAGCGCATTAAGTACAAGGGGATCATTTGCGACCGCTGCGGTGTGGAAGTGATCGAGTCGCGCGTTCGGCGCCAGCGGATGGGCCACATCCGCCTGGCAGCGCCGGTCTGCCACATCTGGTTCTACAAAGGCACCACGAGCCGCATCAGCCACCTGCTCGATATCAGCCCGCGCGATCTGGGCAAGGTTCTCTATTTCCAGGACTACATCGTCGTGGACAAGGGCGACAGCCCGTTCCTGAACAAGCAGATCGTGTCGGACGAACAGCGCCGGAAGTACCAGGAATCGCTTAAGGACGCGCCCGGCAACCCCGCAACCATCATGATAGGGGCCGAGGCGGTCAAGGAACAGTTGAAGAGGCTCGATATCGAGTCGCTGGCCGAGTCTCTGGCGATTGAGATGCGCAACGCGACCTCCGCCCAAAAGCGCAACAAGGTCATCAAGCGGCTGAAGGTGGTGGAGGCGTTCCGCAACTCCAACAACAAGCCGGAGTGGATGATCCTGGACGTATTGCCGGTGATTCCTCCGGACTTGCGCCCCCTGGTTCACCTGGACGGCGGGCGGTTCGCCACGTCGGACCTGAACGACCTCTACCGGCGCGTGATCAACCGCAACAACCGCCTGAAGAGGCTGATGGATCTCAACGCGCCCGACGTGATCCTGCGCAACGAGAAGCGCATGCTTCAGGAAGCCGTGGACGCTCTGTTTGACAATTCGCGCCGCAACCGCCCCACGCGGGGGCACAACAACCGGCCGCTGAAGTCCCTCAGCGACATGCTCAAAGGCAAGCAGGGCCGGTTCCGGCAGAACCTTCTGGGCAAACGGGTGGACTATTCGGGACGCTCGGTGATCGTGGTGGGCCCGGAGCTGAAGTTCAACGGTTGCGGCCTCCCCAAGCGGATGGCGCTGGAGCTCTTTGATCCGTTTATCATCCGCGAGTTGCAGAAGCGCGGCTACTGCAACACGATCAAGAGCGCCAAGAAGATGATCGAGCGCGAGGAAGCGGTGGTCTACGACATCCTCGAGGACATCACCCGCGACCACCCTGTGCTTCTCAACCGCGCGCCCACGTTGCACCGTCTCGGAGTGCAGGCCTTCATACCGAAGCTGGTGGAAGGCAAGGCCATCCGCCTGCACCCGCTGGCTTGCGCGGCGTTCAATGCGGACTTCGACGGCGACCAGATGGCCGTGCACGTTCCCCTGTCCACGGAGGCGGTGCTCGAGGCGAAGATAATCGTTCTGGCCGAGAACAATATCCTGCGGCCGTCGAACGGCGAGCCCGTCGCGTCGCCCAGCCAGGACGTGGTGCTCGGGTGCTTCTACCTGACGCGCATGGTTCCGGGCCGCAAGGGCGAGGGAATGCGATTCTCCTGTCCCGAAGAAGCGATTCAGGCGCACAGTTACGGCGTGGTGGACCTGCAGGCCCAAGTAAAGGTCCGTATCCGTGGCGAGATGATAGACTGCAGCGTGGGCCGGATCATGTTCGACCACGCGCTTCCCGAGCAGGTTTCCTACTTCGAGAAGCGCCACGCGTTCGCCAACGAGGTCCTCAAGGGCAGCACACTCAAGAAGATCATCTCGCTGATCCACCGGACACTGGGCAAGGTGGTCGCCGCGGAGACGCTGGACCGCGTGAAGGACCTCGGCTTTGAGTACGCCAAGCTGGCCGGTATCTCCATTTCCATCGCCGACATGATGATACCCGAATCGAAACCGAAGATTATCGCGGAGTCGCTCAAACAGGTCAACCAGATCCAGACGCAGTACGCAAAGGGCCACCTGACCGACGAGGAACGCTACCACAAGGTGATTGACATTTGGACGCACACGTCGGACCAGGTAGCCCGCGACATGATGGACAGCCTGAAGAAGGACCAGGAAGGCCTGAACCCCATTTACATCATGTCGAACTCCGGGGCGCGGGGAAGCGAGTCGCAGATCCGGCAGTTGGGCGGCATGCGCGGCCTGATGCAGAAGCCGACGAAGAAGATCACGGGTTCGGTGGGCGAGATCATCGAGCAGCCGATTATCTCGAACCTGCGCGAGGGACTTACCGTTCTGGAGTACTTCATCTCGACCCACGGCGCGCGCAAGGGCCTGGCCGACACGGCCCTGAAGACCTCGGATGCGGGCTACCTGACCCGGCGCCTGGTTGACGTGGCCCAGGATCTGATCGTGACCGAGATTGACTGCGGCACGGTGAACGGGATTCTGGCCAAACCCATCAAGGAGATCACGACCCAGGGCGAACGCGTCCTGGAGCCGTTGCGTGAGCGTATCGTGGGGCGCGTGCCCGTGGACGACGCCATTCATCCGCACACGGGAAAGGTGATCGCGCGGCGCACCGAGATGATCACCGAGGAAATGGCCCGGGAGATCGAAGAGGCGGGGCTGGAGGAGATGTTGATCCGCTCGGTGCTCACCTGCGAGACGCGGAACGGCGTATGTGCCTACTGCTATGGGCGCGACATGTCGGCCTGGCACATGGTGGAGCTTGGCGAAGCGGTGGGAGTCATCGCGGCCCAGTCGATCGGCGAACCAGGCACGCAGCTCACGCTGCGGACCTTCCACATCGGCGGCGCGGTGAGCCGGTCGCTCGAAGGCTGGTACGAAGCCGTCCACGATGGTATCGTACGCTTCAAGGACAACCTTCGCTACGTGGAGCGGTCCGACGGTACCCTGGTAGTGGTGAACCGGACCGGGTCCATCATCATCGAGGACCAGTCGGGCAACACGCTTCAGACCCTTCCGGACATCCGGTACGGCGCCACGCTGTCCAAGCGGGAGGGGGAGAGGGTCACGAAGGGCGAACAGTTCGTCCGCTGGGATCCCCACCACACCCCCATTCTCGCGGAGGATTCGGGGGTCGTGCGCTTTGTGGACGTTCTCGCGGGGGTGACTATGCGCGAGGACTTCGACCCGAAGACCAACGTTACGCACCGCGTTATCACCGAGCACAAGGAAGAGCGGCATCCGTCGATCCAGGTCCTGGACGAAGACGGCGAGGTTCTGTCGAAATACAACCTGACCGCGGGCGCGGTGCTTGCGGCGCGCGTGCAGAACGGCGATGCCGTGGAAAACGGCCGTGTCCTGGCGCGTCTGCCGCGTATCCAGGTCCGGTCCAAGGACATCACCGGCGGCCTGCCGCGCATTGACGAGCTGTTCGAAGCTCGGAAGCCCAAGGACGCGTCCTTCATCGCGGAAATAGACGGCGCCGTCCAGTACCGTGGGATCGTCAAGGGGGTGCGCAAGGTGGGCATTGTCGCGGACAACGGGGACGAGGTCCTCTACAACATCCCGCTTGTCCGCCACATGACGGTGCGGGACGGGGAGAAGGTCTTCTCCGGGGACGCGATCACGGATGGCTCGCCCAACCCGCACGACATTCTGCGCGTGTCGGGCGAAAAAGCGGTGCAGGAGTTCCTGCTGGCCGAGGTGCAGGAAGTGTACCGTCTGCAGGGCGTGAATATCAACGATAAGCACATCGAGAGCATCATCCGGCAGATGCTCAAGAAGGTCACGGTCGAGGAAGTGGGCGACACGCGTTTTCTTTACGGGCAGCAGGTGGACAAGTTTGAGTTCCAGGAAGAGAACGACCGGACCGTGGCCAAAGGCGGCAAGCCCGCCGTTGCGCGGCCCCGGTTGCTGGGTCTGACCAAGGCTTCGCTTGAAACAGAATCCTTCATCTCGGCCGCGTCGTTCCAGGAAACCACGCGCGTTCTAACCGACGCGTGCGTGCGTGGCCGCGTGGACCACCTCCGCGGGCTCAAGGAGAACGTGATCATGGGTCTCCTGATCCCGGCGGGAACGGGTCTGACCTACTATCGCCAGATAGACGTGCAGGCGCTCAGGCCCGAGTCCGAAACCACGGAGGAGGGGGCCGAAGCCGCCACCGAGGATGACGCCGCAGCCGCTTCGTCCGCGGAACAGGAGAAATAGGTCACTAAACATCTCACGCAGGACGCAGAGGCGCGGAGGCGGACTTGCAGGAACGGGCCGGCCCGCTTTCCGGAGGCAGGGGTCCGGTATGGAATCCAGCCGCGAGGTTTCACCTTCCTCTTCCCCCAGCCCTCGTCCCGTCCGGGTGGCTTTGGATGCGCGGGTGCTTCAGGGGGAAGACGCGCTCAAAGGGATCGGGCGCTATACCCGCGGCCTTATCGAGTCTCTTCTCGCGATTCGGAAGGAATCCGGACTCGAGATCTATCTGGTGTTGCTGAAGGATTATCCCGCGCCGGACCTGGACTCGAGCGCAGCGAGCGGTGTATTGGCCGTTGATGGGCCCGCGCCTCCGGGGCCGGTCGCGAGAGCAGCGGCCTTTCTGAGCGCGGGCGCCGGAGGCCCGCAGCCCGCCGCGAAAGACGCGCGGGCCCTCGTGGAAGGCGCCCGGCGGTGCGGTGCCGAGGTCCTGCACGTCGCCAGTCCCCTGCATGGGCCGTTTGGCTGGGCGGCCGTCCCGCGGCCGCGTTGCGTGGCCACCGTCTACGACCTGATTCCGGTTCTCCACCCCACCCGTTTTCTGGAGTCCTGGCCCGAAGCCGCCCGCGCGCGCTACCTGCGGCGTCTCGGCATGCTGCCGTCACTCGAAATGGTCTTCGCCATTTCCCGCTCCGTGGCGGAGGACCTGGGGCGGCACACGGGCATGGATCCCACGCGGATTCGAGTGGCCTACCCGGGCCTCCATTTTTCCGCCGGCCGTCAGCCAGGGGAAAATGAGAGCGCGGAGGTCGGACGTGAGGGTTTTCTTCTGGCTTTCGTCTCGCGCAATCCGTCGAAGAACTCGGAGGGGCTTCTGCGGGGTTTTGCCCTGCTGCCGCCGGAAATGAGACGCGCGCGGCGCCTTCATCTCCTGGAGTCCGGGGATACGGAAACCCGCCAATGGCTGGGCGATCTGGCGCGGCGGCTGGGAATCTCGGAGGAAGTGGATTTCCACGGAGAGGTCACCGACGCCGAGCTCGCCGGGCTCTACCGGAAGACATCTCTTGTTCTTCTCCCCTCCACGGCCGAAGGGTTCGGTTTGCCCGCATTGGAGGCGATGGCGCTCGGCGCGCCCGTGGCGGCATCGCGCCTGCCGGTCCTTGACGAGGTCCTGGGCGACGCCGCGTTCTACTTCGATCCGCGCGATCCGGCTTCGTTGGCTGGTGCGGTGCGCGCGGCTTTGGACTCGCCGGATCTACTCGTGGCGGCTTCCCGGAAGGGGAGAGAGCGGGCCGCGCTTTTCAGTTGGGAGAAGACCGCGCGCGAGGTTGCGGACGCTTACCGGGAAGTGGCTATGCGGGCGGGGTAGAAAGACGCCGCCACCGGATCGGCGAACTGCATTAGGCCCTCCTACTCCGAACTCTTCTCTGAATCCTCTTTCGCGTCCTTCCCAGAGTCCTCGACCGAGCCCTTGCCGTTGTCTTTCCCGTTGAATTTCACCAGGGTCTCGTCCGCGATCCTTCTGGCCTCCTGCTCCGAGGAGACCACTTGCGGCGTGATGAACACATACACGTCGCTTTGGGAAACCACCGTGTCGTGATTCTGGAAGATAATACCGAGATACGGGATACTTCCGAGGATCGGGACCTTGCGGACGATCTTCTGGTTGGTGTCGAGCTTCACGCCGCCCAGGACCATCGTCTCGCCGCTCTTGACGGCCAGTTCCGTGTTGTACGTGCGGGTCTGGATGATGTCCGAGCCCCCGCGCTGCTCACCCGTAAGCCGGGAGGTATTCAGGTACACCGACATAACCACGTTGTTGCTTTTGTTAATATGGGGCGTGATCTGCAGGGTAATGCCAACTCTGTTGGGCAGGTAATACGCCACCAGTCCGCCCTGCGGGTTTGAATCCGTTTTATCAAGCCGTGGCACGTCATCGCCCGCGAAGATTTCCCCCGGCGTGTTGTTGCTCATGTAGAGCATCGGATCGCTTTTTACCTTCGAGTCAAGGTTGCGGATCAGAAGCTGCATGAGAAGGTCCATGTTGAGGTTGGCGGCGAGAATCCCTGTGCCGTGGCCAATTTCCTTGGTATAACTGTAACCGGCGGAGCCGCCGGGGAGTGTGCTTGGGACGCCGGTAACGTTGCCGGCGACGTTGCCAAACTTGTCAGCGGCCCCGCCGAAGGCGTCTATCAACTCCAGTCCCCCAAGCACGCGCACGGCGCTATCCAGGTCTTCCGGGCTGTAGAGGTTGGCGTTTGGCATCCAGCGCAGGCCGAGTTTCCGCGTGCCTTCCTTGCGAATCTCGACGATGCGAACCTTGACCTGCACCTGGGGCTCTTCCTTGTCCAGGTCCTTCACAAAACCCTTGATCACCTCGTAGTTGTGCGAGGCGGTTGTCACCAGAAGGGAGTTCGTGCGGGGATCGGGTACGAACCGGACCCGCTCGATTAGGTTGCTGATCGGGAGCTCCCTTTCCCTTCCCTGCTGGTTGGTCTGGGTGCCCCACCAGGCGGAATAGTCCTCATTGTTAGCGGAGGATTGCTGCTGCTGCTGCTGCTGCTGCTGCTGCTGATTGCCACCCGTCTGCTGGGACGGTTGCTGGGGGGTTCTTTGAGAGCGCGGCATGGGTTTGCCAAAGAGCGTGTTGAGCATTCGGGCCATGTCGGTGG
>Ga0315282_10004603_pt1 | contig 23938 bp, 18 predicted proteins | sample YL17G07_20_MG_FD_203693 | JGI IMG/M metagenome (GOLD analysis project Ga0315282, IMG submission 203693) | Sediment microbial communities from Yellowstone Lake, YNP, Wyoming, USA - YL17G07_20 | ecosystem: Environmental > Aquatic > Freshwater > Lake > Sediment | place: USA: Wyoming | collected... | reverse complement strand
GTACAGGCCGAGCAGGTCGTGAAGCACCAAGACCTGGCCGTCGCAATGGACTCCGGAGCCGATGCCGATGGTGGGAATGCTCAACATCTCGGTTATCTCCTCGGCCAGCTCCGCGGGCACCAGCTCCAGGACCAGGGCGAAGGCTCCGGCCTGCTCCACGGCTTTGGCGTCATTCAAAAGTTTGCGCCGCTGGTCGTCCTCCCGGCCCTGGACTTTGTACCCGCCCAGCTTGTGGATGGACTGGGGGGTAAGCCCGATGTGGGCCATGACCGGGATGTCGATGCTCACTATCGCCTCGATGGTTTTGCTCATATTGGTTCCGCCCTCGAGCTTGACCGCCTCTGCGCCAGCCTCCTTCAAGGCGCGCCCGGCGTTGCGCCGGGCCTGTTCCAGGCTTTCCTGGTAGCTCATGAAGGGCAGGTCAAAAACCCCGAGCGCCCTTTCCGCGGCCCGCGACACCATGGAGGCGTGATAAAGCATCTCGTCCATCGTGACCTTGAGCGTGTTCTTCCGGCCCTGAACCACGGTTCCCAGGCTGTCGCCGACCAGGATGATGTCCACCCCGGCATGGTCCGCGATTTTGGCAAAGGGATAATCATAAGCCGTGAGCATGACGATCTTTTCGCCCGCGGCTTTTTTGGCCATGATGCACGGCACGGTGATTTTTTTCTTCTTCTCCACTTTTCGCTCCTTGCCTTCGGCAATTAAAAAAGCCCCCCGGACCTTTCCGGGAGGCTTGGTTTTTTGCTCCGCAGGTCTGCTGCCCTGGCTATCGCAGGGTCAACCGCCTTTATTCTTTTACCAGGCTGTTAACTGCTCTCCCCGGTCTCGGTCCAGGTTCCCGGATCCAAGCGGGATATTTTCCGGCCTTGGCCTAGCTCTAAATTTATTATAGCTTCAATTGCCGACTTTGTCAAAAGCCAGGCGCGGGCCCGGCTCATACTCTATTAAATGAATCCCACTGGTAGTCAAGACTTACCAGCGGCTTGCCCCGGCGCATAGTTTCACTGAATTTGTCAATTTCATTCTGGAAACTTAAGCGGCTGACCCCATAAAAGGCAAACACCAGAAAGGTCAGGGGAGCGCTGTAAAAATATTCGCCGAAGAATTCGAGAATGAGAACAACGGCCAAAACCACCAGGCTTCCAAAGGCGCAAGTTTTGAAGAAGGGGTCGGGATGATGCTGGTATAAAAATAGGATGGCTCTAAAAAGTCTATAAAGGAAGAAGATGAATAATATAAGCCCGACTGGTCCGCTCTCTCCAATCAGGGCCAAAAAGAAATTGTGGGGCATGGTGCCCATGACGGTTTGTCCGAAGTTGAGATAACCCACTCCCCAGAAGCCGGTGTCTTTAAGCCTATCCACTGCAATTTTCCAGATGCCTTCCCTTCCGCCTATGTCAATGGGCAGGGTGGACCAGGGGTGGGCCTCGAAGGTCATTTCGATTCTTTGCTCAACCGGTTTCCCCAGAAGCAGGAATGCGGCAATGGTCATCAAAACCGCAAGGGCTGCGATATAGTTCCGGCCCTTGAGAAGGGAGATGACGGTCAGGCCCATGCCCAAAGCAACCCAGCCGCTTCGTGAAAAGGTCGCAACCAATGCTACCAGTATGACCGCGAGTGAGGGGTAAACTATCCAACTGGGGAATATTTCTTTGGACTTTTGTTGAATGATGACATTGAAGTAAAACAGAAGCATTACCGCCAGAATTCCGGCAAAGACATTGGCTCCTTCCATATAACCCGCGGAGCGGAATACTCGCCCGTGGAGGGTGGGCTGGCGGAGATACTGGACTGCGGCTACGGCCGCTCCCAGCGTGAAGGCCAGCAAAATGACCCTTAACAAATCCTTTAAGTCTTTTTCGTCCTTGAACATCTTGAAAATGACAAAATACATTCCGACATAACTGAACCATTTAAACAGATGGCCCAGAGCGTTGATAATCAGCATTTTTTCATAATGCACATAATAGCCGGCAAAACAGGACACGGTTGCAACGGCGCCATAAGCAATCAGGGGTGCCATGAGGTAGCTGTCAAATCCTTTTCTTTTGGACTGGCTCATCAGGTAATTGAAGAAGAAAACCAAAAGAACCACCAGGACCACGAAATCGCTCAATTCGCTGGTGACCGGGTTTTTAAACTTCCAGATCGGCATTGATGGCGAAATGGGAATGGTGATAATGGCCAGATAGACCCATCGCTTGATATTGGTTTGACACCAGCCGACAGCGGCGAAACTTAAAAAGCCGACCAGGTAATAAATATACTTTTCCTGGATGAAGAGCAGGATGCCGACCACGGCCAGGAGCATGGCCGCGAATCCCACGATTATTTCTTGCCGGATTTGCCGGGTTTCGGTCGCGGTATACGCCATTTATTTGCCCTTGCCTTCCGGCTTCTTGGCTTCAGCCCCGGCCTGCTCTTCCAGCAATTGCAAGGCGCCGTAATTCTTGACCAGGTCGTTCACATTGAGCAGATTGATGGTTCCTTCCGAGGGGACCAGGATGATTTTTTTGCCCTCCAAAGTTCTTCCCAGTTCCCGGGCCAGAAGATTGTCTCCTCCAGGACCGGCCAGTCCCCTGGTCAATTCCCTCAAGCCCTGGGCCTCCATCGTCAGTTTGACCTGCTCGCCTTCGCCTTCCAGGTTGAGGCTCTGTTTTCTGCCCTCGGCCAAAGTGCGCATGGCATTGGCGTCTCCTATGGCCTTGGCCACCTTGGCCTTGTTCTCGTTTTCCGCGGCCAGGATGAGCTGCTCGAATTCTTTTCGCTTCTGGTCGTAGACCGCGCGCTCGCGGAGCAGGTCTTCATAGTCGGGCACGAACCGGAACTGGTTCACGGTCAGGCTGGTGATTCGTATGCCCAGCGGATTCAGCTTGGCGTTGAGCAGCTTGAAGGTCTCGAGCAGCTTCATCTCCCGCTGCTCCCCCTGCGCCTCTGCCTGCTCGTTGTAGAAATCCTTGGTGGAAAGCTCGCCCAGCACCTGGCGCGCGGTTCCCCGCGTCTCCATGCCCACCAGCCGGTTCACCGCTTCCATCGAGGTGCCCACCTTCTGGACCAGCACCGGCGCCAAATCCTCGATCACCTGGTAGCTCACCGTGACATCGACCCAGATGTCGTTCCCGTCTGCGGTCTTGAGCCGGATGTTCTCCCGGCCCTCGGCCAGCTTGTGCGGAACCACCTGCGCCTGCTGGATTTTGCGCATCTGCTCGTCAATCCGGCTCAAGTCAACCTCGTATGCCTGCTCCGCAGCTGCGGCCTTGGGCGCCTCCTTGGCCGCAGGCGCTCCTGCGGGAATCTGCGTTTCCACCATCTCCAGCTTCTGCTGCGTTTTCGGGAAGAGATAAAAGTCGTATATGCCCGGCAGATACAAATAGGTTCCGGTTTTCTTGGCGCTTTTCTCCACGCCCTTCCAGAGGTTCACTACCCGGACCCCGACTTCGTCTCCGGCAACCTGCACGCAGCTTGAAAGGAGCATTCCCAGGATGGCTGGCAGCCAAATCCTATATGCTCGGCGTCTCATCACATCCTCCTCACTTCGGCTCCAGGGAATGCACCATATCGCCCGCGTCCAGGGGATTGACCCCGTTTTTGCCCGAAGGGAGGACCATCAAATCCACCCCTTTAAACGCCTTGAGATATTCCATGCCCACATACACCTTGCCGCCCGGGCCGGAGAGCGCGTTCACCAGCTCGGCCTTGCCTTTGCCCTGCGCGACCAGCTTTGCGCGCTGTCCCTCGGCCTCCAGCTTCATCGCGTCCGACGAGCCCCGCGCCCGCTCCACCATGGCGTCCCGGTCCCCCTCGGCAATGGCCTTTTTCCAGTCCGCCTCCGCGGCCGCGGCCAGAGCCATGGACTCCTGCACCCGCTTGAGCTGCTCGGCCAGGACCTTGCGCAGGATGGCGGCCTCGTATTCCTCCGGGAATTCAAAGTCGCGCACCACGATGTCCAGGATGGCTATGCCCTGGGGATTGAAATAGCCGTTCAAGAGCTCGCGGGCCTTTTCCAGCTTTTCGGTCCGCAGCCTGGAGTCGTAAAAATTATCCGCAGTGGCCATCTTGCCCAGCTCGGTCTGGATGGTTCCCGGGGCCTTGGCCTGGATGCCCTGAATTTTGACCGCCTGGTCATCGCTGTAGTTGGCGAAAACCTTGTTCGCCCGCTCCTCCATCACCCGGTAGAAAATGGTGATGTCCACATTGACCTTGTACCCGTCCGAGGTCCTGATTTCCAGACACGGGTAGTCCGGCTGGCGCAGGCCGCCGCTCTTGGAGGTCATTTCAAAGGCCTGGATGTTCTTTTGGTAAACCACCAGCTCGTGGAAATAGGGAATGATCGGATGCCATCCGGGCGGGAGCGGCTTGGCCTTGTCCGTGCCGGTGGCAAAGACCCCAAACCCGAGCTTGACCACCCTCACCCCCACCTGGTCAACCTCAACTTTTCTCATGGTCCAAAGCAGGCCCACGATGAGCGCGGCCAGGACAATTATGCCGACCACCCAATAAAAAATTCTCGGGCCTTTGGGAACCTCGACCTTTCCCGGGTCAACCGGGGCTTCCTGGCCCGCGCCTTTCTTCCTGAACAGGGCCATAAATTAACTCCTCATACCTGCTTTTTCTCCCCGGTCATAAAAGCCTTGACCAAGTCAATCGGCACCGGGAAGATGATGGTGGAGTTATTTTCCGAGGCGATTTCAGTGAGGGTCTGCAAATACCTCAACTGCAGGGCCACCGGGTTCTGGACCATCACATCCGCGGCTTCCTTCAGCTTGGTAGCAGCCTGGTATTCGCCTTCCGCGTGGATGATCTTGGCCCGTCTTTCCCGCTCGGCCTCGGCCTGCTTGGCCATTGCTCTCTGCATTTCCTGCGGAAGGTCCACATGCTTGATCTCCACGGCGCTGACCTTGACTCCCCAGGGAACCGTGTGGCTGTCCAGGATGCTCTGCAGCTCCTGGTTCAGCTTGTCGCGCGCGGAAAGAATCTCATCCAGCACCGCCTGTCCCAGGACCGAGCGCAGCGTGGTCTGGGCGAGCTGGCTGGTCGCGTAAAGGTAGTTCTCAACCTGGACGATGGCCTTGAGCGGGTCCATCACCCGGAAGTAAACCACCGCGCTCACCTTGAGGGTGACATTGTCGCGGGTGATGACATCCTGGGGAGGGACATCCAGAACCACGGTGCGCAGGCTGACCCGCACCGCCCGGTCCACGACCGGGATGAGCAGGATAAGCCCCGGGCCTTTGGGAGCCGGGAGCACGCGGCCGAGCCGGAAGACCACGGCCCGCTCATATTCGTTCAGGATTTTAATCATCATCGCCAGGATGATGAGTCCGAAAATTACCAACAGGATAATGCCAACCGATGCCCCTGCCATTTTTCCCTCCTTTGAGTTAAGGTTAATGCGCCTTCTTTACCTTGAGCACAAATTTGTCCATCTTATCCACCACTATTTTTTCCCCGGACTTGACCTCGCCCTCCAGGCTCTCCGCGTCCCACCATTCGCCGTTCACGAAGACCTTGCCCGAGGGATTGAGGTCGCTCATAGCCTTGCCCTCGGTCCCGACCAGTCCCTCCTGGCCGGTCTCAACCTTGCCCCGGTGCGCAGCCAGGATGCGCTGGCCGGCGACCAGTATCACCGCGGCCACGAAAGCGATAAGCGGCACCAGAATCGACCAGCTGACCCTCACATTCCAACTCCTTTCCGTCTGGAAAAGCATGAGCGCGCCATAGGTCAAAAAGACCAAGCCCGCTACGCTCAAAAGACCGTGGCTCACAATCTTCAGTTCCGCGACCAGAAGCCCAAGCCCGACCACAATCAGGATAAGACCAATATAATTGATTGAGAGGCTCGGCGCAAGCAGCGCCACCAGGATGCAGGCCGCGCCGATCAATCCCGGAAAAATCATCCCCGGCGCCTTCATCTCCACCGCTATCCCCAAGGCCCCGAGCAGAATCAAAATCAGGATAACATTCGGGTTGTTGATTATATGCTGGAGCATCTGCCCCACCTTCATGCTCAACTCTTCCGGCTGACCGCTCACCTTGATGAGCACGGACCGGTCCTTGTTCAGCTTCACGGTTCTGCCGTCCAGCCATTTCAAAAGGTCGTCCATATTGTCGGAAATGCCGTCAATCACCTTGAGCTTGAGCGCCTCGTTCGCCGTGATTGACGAGCTTTCCCGAACCGCCTTCTCCGCCCAGTCCGCATTCCTTCCGCGAAGCTCGCAGACCGAGCGCACCCAGCCCACGGTGTCCTGGGTGGCCTTCTTCATCATCACATCGTTCTCCGGCATCGGCTGGTAGTTGACCATGAACGGCATCATCACCGGATGCGACGCGCCGATGTTGGTGCCCGGAGCCATCACCGCCAGATTCGCGCCGACGGTTATCATCATCCCCGCGGAGGTCGCGCTCGCGCCCTTGGGCGACACATAAACCACCACCGGGACCTCGCTCGCCAAAAATCTCTGCACCATCTTCTTGGTCGCGTCCAGCATCCCGCCCGGAGTGTCCATGGTGATGACCACGGCCGCGGACTTTTCCGACTCGGCCCGGTCAATCCCCCTGGCAATGTAATCCTCCACCGCGTTGTCAATGATGCCGTCAATCCGCATCTTGACCACCGGCCCGGAAAGCGCCGCGGCCCGGGAGGGAGCAGCGGGAACCGGCGCTGCCGGTGCGGCCGGAGCTGCCGGCTCCGGCTTGCGCTTTTTCAGGCTCAAGCCGTGGACCTGGCTGCCCCAGAGCAGCACGGCCAGCAGACCCATGATCCCCAGCCATTTTATCCTCTTCATTTCCTCTCCTCGGCCAGCAAAGCCAGAACCTTTTTGATGTCGCTCCAGAGCTCGCGCTTGCCCGAAGGATTGTGGAGCAGATATGCCGGATGATAGGTCGGCATCACCGGGATGCCCAGGAATTCCGACCACATCCCGCGCAAATGTGTGATTGACTCCGTGGTCTTGAGCAGGCACTGCGTCGCTATCTTGCCCAGGGCGATAATCACCCTCGGATTGACAATCTTCAGCTGCTTCTCCAGAAATCCCCGGCAAGCATCGACCTCCGACGGCTCCGGGTCCCGGTTCTTGGGAGGACGGCACTTGACCACATTAGCGATGAAAACCCGGCTGCGCTTCAGTTTCATCCCCCGCTCTATGATGTCCGTGAGTATCCTTCCCGCGGCCCCCACAAACGGACGGCCCGTCTCATCCTCGCTCTCCCCCGGCGCCTCGCCCACCAAAAAGACCTCCGACTCCGGGTCTCCTTCTCCAAAAACAACCAGCTTGCGCGATTGGCTCAATTGGCACCGCTGGCAGTCCCCAATCTCCTCCTGCAGCTTGCGCAAAAGCTCACTCTTCCTCCGATACCCCGGCTCCACCGCCTCCCGCGATAACTCCCTGACCCCCAGAGCCTCCACCAGGCGCAAACTGCCCTCCGCCTGCTCAATCAGCTTGTCCAGCACCTTCCTCGGCATAACCCCTAAATTATCACAATTCATCTCCGATGCCAAGAAAAAATCCGGGAGCTGCGCGGGACAAGTCAGTTGCGACTCCGCTCACTTATTTCCCGTATTTTTCCTCCAATTCTTTGTAAGTTTTCTCAAAGAGATAATAGGCCTGCTTTTTTTCGCGCTGGTAGTTGACGAGTCCCTTGAGGTTCATCCACTTGATGGGGGAGTTGGGCCGCTTGTCGTCTCGGAAGTCGGCGAAGACCCAGGGCATGGTGCCGGTGATGAAGGGCCGGTCGAGAATCTGGCGGAGGTGCGCCTCGTAAAATTGCGCCTGGAACTGCTCGGTGTAGTCGTGATAAACTCCGCCGCCCACCGGATACATTTTCTTGCCGTCAATGCCGATCACGGTTCCGGCGCCGAACTCGGAAACCACCAGGGGCTTGTCCGGCCATTTTTTGTGCACCTTGTCCAGGTATGGCCCGAGCTCTCCGGACTTGCCGATATACCATCCGAAATACTCGTTCACGAAAAGCACATCCGCGATTCCGGCGCAGAAGTCGAGCGCGGGCGTGAAGGGCGGCCCGGTAATCAGCGCGAAGGTCACGGGCCTGGAATCAAAGCGCTTGGCCGTGTCGTAAAGCCGCTTGAGCAGGGTGCGCACCGGGAGCATCCAGTTCGAGTTCTCGTTTCCGACCGACCACATCACCACGCTCGGATGGTTGCGGTCCCGCTCGATCATCTCGATGAGCTGCCGCGCCGCATCCTCGTAAAGCCGCTCGCCCGATGCCGCGGCCGCGCTCTGGAGAGTCTCGCCCACTTGGTAGACCGGAATCTCCTGCGTGAGCATTATGCCCTGCCGGTCGCAGGCCGCAAGCCAGCGCGGGTCATTGGGAAAATGCGCCGGCCGCATGAAATTAACATGCATGCCCTTAAGCAAGGCCAGGTCCTCATAAATGCGCTCGTCGCTTTGATACAACCCGGAAACCGGGTCGTCCTCGTGCCGGTTCACCCCCCGCAGAAAAATACGCCTTCCGTTGAGATAAGCGTCCTGGCTCCGAAACTCGAATTTGCGGAAGCCTATCTCCAATCCCTGCCGCTCCAGGCCCTCGGAGCCTGCGGCCACAATCTCAAGCAGGTACCGGTTCTCGGGAAAGGCGGTTGACCAGCAATGGATATTTTTCACCACTTCGCTGAATTGGAAAGCAGCCGCGCTTTTGCCCTTGACCGGAATTTTTTCGCTGCCGATTTCTTTTTTCAGCTCGCCTGTGAGTTCCTTGAGCGCCACACTCACGGCTGCGCTTTCGTCTTTGGTGCCGTGATTGTAAAGCACGCCAGCGACGGCAATCCTGCCCTGGTCGTCCGTATCCACCGCGAGCTTGGCCGCGGAGAGCTCTGGCCCGCTCTCGATTTCAGCCTTGCGGCAGATGCCTCCGTAAAACCACCAGCCCAGGGGCCCGCCCTTGTATTTCAAAGGCGGGAGCGTGTCATAGGTCCGCCGGTTGTCCACCCGGATGGCGATAAGATTTTCGGCTCCGTAATTGAGCGCGTCGGAAACATCCAAAGACCACTGGGTGAAGCCTCCGGAATGACCGCCGACCAGCCTGCCATTGAGGAACACCTTGCCGCGATAGCTCACTCCGTCGACAACCAGGCGGTTGAACCTGCCCCGGAATTCAGCCGGCGCCTTGAACCGGAGCCGGTACCATCCCGCTCCCTGGTACCAGAGCCATTCCGGCTTCTGCGAATTCCAGCAGCCCGGAACCTGGTGCTCAAACCAGGAACGGTCGTCAAAATCCGGGGCAAACCATTTCTGCTTTTCGCCGAGCGCCGCGGGGTCAACCTGGAATTTCCAAATCCCGGCCAGGTTCAGCTTCGCGTGGTCGGTCTGGCTGAAATTCGTGAAATATGGCATTCCGTGCTCGAAAAGAACCGGGATGCCCTCAATCGTCATGATGTCCAGCTTGCGCTCATCCCCGCTCTGGCCCGCGCCCGCGGCCAAAGCCGCCAGTGCCAGAACCAGTGCCCATAATCTTTTCTTCATCTCCGCCCTCCGCTTGCCTGTTTTATCCCCGGCTTATACCCGGCCGAAATTTTCGATGAACTGAATGAAAAATTTGATTATCTCGCCGTAATTTTTCACTCCCACCCGCTCGTTAACGCCGTGCTCCCGCTTCAGGTCTTCGGGCTTCAGGCGCGTGGGCAAAAACTTGAAAATGCTCTCGCTTACCCCCACATAATGGCGCGAGTCCGTGGCCCCGAGCACCAGGTAAGGCGCAACCATCACCTCCGGGAAAACCTGGAGGATGGTCTTTTGCAGCGTCTTATAGCTTGCGGAGCGAACATCCGACACCGGAGAAGGCTCGCTGGAATTGGGCAAGGCGATGACCTTCACCTCCGGGTCATTGATGGTCTTCTGGATGCGGTTAAGCACATAGCTGATGCTGTCTCCGGGCAGCAGCCGGAAATTGACCACAGCCCGAGCCTTGTTGGGAAGAACCTTTTCCTTCACACCAGCCTGGAAAATGGTGGCCGCGGTGGTGGTGCGGATGGACGCCGCGGTCTCCGGGGACTTTTCCAGCTCGCGTATCAAAAGCGGATGGAACAGCCACAAATTCGCAAACAGCAGCCGGTATTTGAACGGCATGGCCGGCGCGAGGGAGCTGAACATCTGCCTCGTCACCCCGGAAAGCCTCGCTGGAAACTGGTTTTTTTCCAAACGGTGTATCGCGCTGGCCAGGACGCCGATGGTGGTGTGGGGCAAAGGCATGGCCGCGTGCCCGCCCTCGCTCTCGGCCGAAAGCTCCACGCTCAAGTACCCCTTCTCCGCAATGCCGACCATGGCCACCGGCTTTTTCACCCCGGAAATGGTTCCTTCAAAAATCGACCCGCTCTCGTCCAGCACGCACCCGAGCCTCACGCCCCGGGATTTCAGGAGCGAGACTATGGCCCGGGACCCGCTGCCGCCAACCTCCTCGTCGTGCGCGAACGCCAGATAGATGGTGGGGCCGGGCTGGAAGCCATCGGAGACCAGCCGCTCAACCGCCTCGCAAATCGCGAGCAGCGAGACCTTGTCATCGAGCGTGCCCCGTCCCCAGATGAATCCTTCCGCAATCCTTCCCGCAAACGCAGGATACCGCCAGTTGTCTTCCGTGCCCTGAATAACCGGCACCACATCCATGTGCGCCATCAAGAGGAGCGGCTTTTCTTCCGGGTTTTTGCCCTTCCAGGTGTAAAGCAGGCTGTAATTCGCAGCCGTCTCGCGCGTCAGGGCCTGGTGCATTTTCGGGAAAGTGGAGCGGAGATATTCATGAAAGGCCAGAAATTCCTTGCCGTTGAACTGCGCCGGGTCCTGGTGGGAAATGGTCTGGATTTGAACCGACCTGGACAGATGCTCCGCAGCACGGCTTTCATCCACTGATATTGCTACCCCAGGCTCCGCAAAGACCGGCCCCGGCTTGGTCCGCCAGGCATTGACCAGAACTATGCTCGCGCCTAAAGCGGCCAGAACCAAAATCGCGGCTAAAATCTTCTTCATGCGCGCTCCTTTCCCAAACCCCTGCCGCTAATCATTCAATATCCCCGTCATTTTGTCAAAAATGCTTCCTCCAAGCTTTGCGGTCAGAGCTTTAGTTGCCGCTTGAGACAATTTTGCAATGATGATTATCGTTTTTTATGCAAAACTGCTTAAGTCGAAAAGTCAAGGTCTGACCCCAATGCGGTTAAGTCGAAAAGTCAAGGTCTGACCCCAATGCGGTTTGTCGGCGGGAAAATTCCGGAGGATAATCGGTTTATGCTGAAGAAGACCCTGGAAGACCTTTGCGGGTTCGGGCATCGGGCGACCACCACGGCAAACGAGCGCAAGGCCGCGGACTATCTTTTTTCCGGCCTGGAGAAGCTGGGGTATGCGGCATCGCTGGAGGAATTCCGTTCGCCTGGAACTTTTTCCTGGACCTATTTTGCCATCTACCTGGGGTTTGCCATTTCGATTCCGCTGTCGCTTTATTTGCCGGTGGCGAGCCTGATTATTTTCCTGGTCACCCTCGTGCTTTTCCTGGGCGAGCAGACCACGCTTTTTTCGCCGCTCACGGAAATTATTTTTGCCCGGGGCCGGAGCCAGAATGTGCTCGGCCGGAGGGCTGGCTCCCGGGGCCAGGCCGGGAAGCGGCTCTGGCTGGTGGCTCATTATGACAGTTCCAAGACCTCGCTGGCTTTTTCGCCGAGCTCGGTTCCGCTGCTGCGGCCGCTTTTTTTGTTTTCGCTCATCTTGCTCGCGCTGGCTTTTTTTATTCTGCTCTTTGGCTTCCGGACCGCCTTGATTCATCGTCTGCCGCTCAAGGTTGGGCTCTTTTTTTCCGGCGCATATTTTTTCTATATGGCGCTGATGATGCTGGAGCGGGAGCTGCGCGGAGTTCCGGTCATGGGCGCGGCTGACAATGCCAGCGGGGTGGCGGTGGTGATGGAGCTGGCCAGGCGGTTATCGCAAAAGCCGCTCTCGCATATTGACTTTGCCGTTTTGTTCACCGGCGCGGAAGAGGTGGAAATGGTGGGAATGAGCCATTTCCTGAAAAGGCATGAGCGCGAACTTTCTCCGGAGAAAGATTATTTTCTCAACTTCGACTCCCTCGGCGACGGCAAGCTCTGCTGGATAACAAAGGAGGGCATGATTCGTCCCCTGGCCGGGTCCGCGGCGCTGATGGGCTTGGCCGGGGAGCTTTCGCGGGAGGAAAAATTTAGTTCAATTGCGGGCTGCCCGTTCACGGCTTTGACTTTGGACACGCTGGTTCCGAGAGCAAGGGGATTCCAGGTGCTTTCCTTCATGGCGCTCACGGAAAAGAAATTCCCCAAGCCCTGGCACTGGTTTGACGACACGCTGGAACGGGTGGATTTGAACAAGCTTTTGCTGGCCGCGGATTTTGCCGAGGAGCTGGTCAGGAAATTTGACCGGAGCGCGGCTTGAACTTAATGCAGCTTGGACTGGAACTCGGCCAGTTTATCATCCAGGTCGGTTATAACTTTCTTGCCCTGCTGGTCAAGGGGCGCCTTGCGTATGACCTCGTCCAGGTAGCCGCGGCTGATGGCAAGGAATTCCCGGGTCGCGGGCCGGATGAAAAATATGGTCAAAAGAGCGCTGCAGACGAGCCAGATGGCCGCAATGCTCCCCGGATATAGTTTCCTGCCCAGGGCCGTGGGCCAATTGAAAAAAGCCGCAAACGCCGCTAGCATGACCACGGTAAAGGCCAGTTCCCCCAGAAGCCAGTAAAGCAGCTTGCTCTCGACCAGGCTTTTCATGAACAAGGCCCGGGGATTAAGTCCCGCGGGGTTGCCATCCTTATCCTTGGCTATAAAATCTTGCCACGAAACCTCGGTTTGACCGGTCAATTTCTTGAGGGCTTGCTCGGCGCCGCCCTGGGGGGATTCCGACTGGATTTCTTTTTCCACCAGCACCGCCCGGCTGCGGTATTTTTCGGGAATTTTCCGGAAGCTGTCCGTGAAATTGGTCACGCCATTATCATCCACATATTTGTAAAGCGCGGACAGGGCAGCGCCGGGCAGCAGAACGAGGAAAACGGCCATTAACAGAGTTTTTATAATTTTCATTGTTAATACTCCTTTAATTGTTCGAAATCGGGGGACATATACATTATTATGGCACATACCATTGATGTCGCTCATCCTCCAGTTGTCCATCCCAGAAATAGATGATGCTGCGGGCGCCGTTGTCCGGAAGCGCGGCCTCGTAAATAACCGCCAGATGGTCCTGGCTGGTCTCGATGAAATCCCTGTAAGCCGGCAGAACCAAAAAACCAGGATAAGGAACAGGGGCAGGGCAAAGACCAATACCGGGCGGAAGTAGCTCCACCAGCTCCTTCGGAAATCGGGCCGCTTCCGGATTTTGAGAATCCTCCAGAGCATCCAGAGCAGCAGCACCGTCTCCAAAAGCAGCCCCAAAGCCAACAGGCTCTCAACACTGCAGTGGACCAGGACGCTTCCGATTCTTACCCCCACCGCATAATCATGCGCATTGCAAATAATCCAGTTCTTTCTCGTGGTCGGCGATAATATTTCCGCCACGACCGCGGCAGCGCTATGTTTTATTTCAATGTCCTGCCTGACCAGTTTCAAGCTTTTCTTATATTGGGGGAGCACCTTTTCAGGGTAGCGAGTGTAACGGGTTTTTCCGTCATCGTCCTTGTAGAGATAGAGTTTGGCTACAGCTGAAGGCGGCAGGAGCAAGAGCCACAAGAGAAAAACGAATACCCAGGCATTCTTTTTAATGTCCCTTACCCCCCTCCTTTTTCCCGCGCTGGACCAGCTTTATTATCCTTGCCGGATATATGGAATCAAGTCCGAACCTGGCATGGGCCTGGTCCAGGGCTTTAAACAGCCGGTCCCGCTTTTCCATTTTTTCTTTTTCAAAAAGGGGCAGCTGGCGGATGGAGGATAAATCGCTGGCCGTGATTCCGAGCAGGCGAATCACCAGGCTCCTGGACTTCTCCTGCTCCAGGATTTTCAGGGCATGGCCGAACAGCTCAAAATCCTGGCTGGTGGCCGGGTCCAGGGGAACGGAGCGGGTCCAGGTTTGGAAATCCGGGGACCGGAATTTCAGGGTCAGGGTTTTGGCGAACAGGCCGCGCTTGCGCAACCTAAGCCCGAGCTTGATGGCCAGCAGGTAAAGCCATTCCTCGATGAGCGCAGGCTCCGAGATGTCCTGGTCAAAGGTGACTTCCTTGCCCAGGCTCTTGGGAGCTGACTCCTCGGAAACCACCTCGTCGTCTCCAACTCCCTGGGAGCGCGCCCAGAGTTCCGCGCCCCATTTGCCGAATTGCCGCTTGAGCAGTTCCGGCCCCAGGCGCACGAGGTCCTTTATCTTCCTGGCGCCCAGGAGCTTGAGCTGGGCCTCGGTTCTGCCGCCCACGCCCGGAAGGGCGCGAACAGGCAGTTCCGCCAAAAATTCCGCCTCGGTTCCTTTGCCCACCACGATGATGCCCTCGGGCTTGGCCTGCTTGGATGCGACCTTGGCAACCACCTTGCTTGAGCCGATGCCGATGGAAGCGGGCAGGCCCAGCTCGTCCCGGATTCTTCGCTGGATTTTTTTCGCCACCGTTTGCCGAGGGCCGAGAAGCCGCTCGGTGCCGGTGAGGTCCAGGTAGGCCTCGTCGATGCTGGCTTCTTCCACCAACGGGGAGAATTCGCGGAGCAAATCGAACACGCGCTCGGAAAACTCCGCGTATTGGTTCATGCGCGCCGGGAGGACTATGGCTTGGGGGCAGAGTTTGCGCGCCTTCTGGATGGCCATCCCGCTTTTGACCCCGAATTGGCGCGCCTCGTAGCTTGCGCTCGATACCACGCCCCGGCCTTGGGGGTTGCCGCTCACCAGCACCGGCTTAGAAGCCAGCGATGGGCCGAGCACCCGCTCCACGGAAACGAAAAAGCAATCCAGGTCAATATGAAGAATGACCCTGGCCGGCTTTTGCTCCATGCTAACCACCAAGATAGCACCTTTCGCCTTGCTCCTGAAATTCCGCATCCTGATTGCCGAAGACGCCAAGCTATGTTAGAATTTTCTGGATGAGGTTGATTCCATGATTGCCCGGAAAGTTTTGCGAAGGTCTATTCTGGTAAGCTTCATTGCCAGCCAGGTCGAAGTGGCCGGCATCCTGCTTTTGCTTCTGATCAGCACCGAGCTGACCTTCGGCCACTTTATCAAGGCGCTTCCAACCCTGGTCTTCCTCGACCTGTTCGTGGCCGTTTCTGAAATAATTTTCTTCCGGCGCTGGCTTTCCAAGACCCGCTCCTTTGACGACCTGGCCAAAACCACCACTGACAACGAGCAACTCGGCCCCCAGGCGCTTTTTGCGCAGGAAGAGCTGGTGAGGTATCCGCTCCGCGGCGCGCTTTTGGTTTTCATGCTCTGGTTCTTGAGCGGCCTGGTCCTGTTCGGCACCCTGCTTTTGAACTGGGGCGAGACCTTCTTTGTCTGGGAAGTGGCCTTTGTTTTCGTGACCACCGTGCTGGGCGGGGCCGTGGCTTTGGTCTTTCATTTCTACTTCCTGCGCCGGATCCTCCGCCATCATGCCCAGCCCATCCTGGTTTTCGAGACCGGGTACCATTTGGGCCAGGCCGAGGTCGGCCTTTTGAATCTGCACCGGAAACTGCGCTTGAGCTTCATGCCCATCATTTTCGCCAGTCTGGCGGTGCTCGCCGCGCTCGGTTTTTTCCAGACCGCGATGATAACCCGCGAGACTTACGAGCGGGAACGCGACAAGCTCAAAAGCGCTTTCCTCAATTCCAAGTGGCCTCTGCAGGAACTGCAGCAGCACATCGATGAGCTTACACCCCTGCTGGGCGTAAATATGTTCCTGGTTGACGAACAGGGCCTGGACCCGGTATCCGCAACCGCCATTGAGCTTTCCAACCAGCCCAGGGACACAGCCAATTTCATCGGAGAATTGAAAAGCCAGAGGGCGGACTCGTTTTTTTACCGGTTCAATTCCAAGCTCCTGTTCCTGCTGACCAACCTCGGCGTGTTCAACGACCAGCGCGTGTTCCTGGTCATGGTTTATGACTGGGACAAGTTCCTCGGCCTGGAATACCGGATGCTCCTGGTGATGGCCGCGGTCATCGTCGTGCTCATGGCCCTGGCCTGGTATATTTTGAAACTCATGTCCGATGACCTGATTGACCCCCTGACCCGAATGATGGCCCAGGCCGAGGCCGTCAGCCACGGAGACTTGAGCGTGGACTTCAACATCATCTCCGATGACGAGCTGGGCGTGCTCGCGGGGAGGCTCAAGGCCATGGGCCTGAACCTGCGCGAACTCATCGAGCGGGTCAGCGCGTCCTATGAGCAGGTCCGCAAAGCCATCAGCGAGATCCTGGCCAGCTCGGATATGGTGGCCAGGGGCACGGAAGAGCAGACCGCGGCGATTGGCGACACCAGCCAGAACATCGGCCAGGTCAACCAGGCCATCAAGGAAGTGAGCGACAACACCGAGGTTCTTCACAGCTCCGGCCAGGAGACCATGCAGCGTTCCGAGGAGATGATTCGCCTGGTCGAGGATGTGGGGGTGAGTCTGGAAGAGCTGGGCAAGGCCGTGGAGATAAGCTCCAGCTCCATTTACCAGATGAGCGTGGCCATCAAGCAGGTGGCGAACAATATCGAGGAGTTGAATCAGCGCTCGGATGAGACCAGCCAGGCGGTGCTCGAGATGCAGAAGAGCATCAGCCAGGTCGCGGACTCCAGCCGGCAGAGCCGGGAGCTTGCCGAGCGGATGCGCAAGAGCGCGGAACAGGGCGTGAAGGCGGTCAATGAGACCATCCAGGGCATCAGCGCCATTGAAGATACGGTGGGACAGGCGCGCTCCACCCTGGAAAACCTGGGCAAGAGCACAGACCAGATCGGCAAAATCCTGAAGGTGATTCGGGAGGTCGCCAACCGCACCAACCTGCTCGCGCTCAACGCCGCCATCATCGCCGCGCAGGCCGGGGAGCAGGGACAGGGTTTTGCCGTGGTCGCGGATGAAATCAAGAACCTCGCGGACCGCGTCGCCAGCTCAACCATTGAAATCGACCAGATTGTCAAGAAGGTCCAGGAAGACACCACCAGCGTCATCTCGGTGATGGAAAAAAGCTTCGCGCAGGTGGAAACCGGGGTCAACTTGAGCTACGAGGCGGGAATGGCCCTGGAGCGAATCGTCAAGAGCGTGGAGCAGTCCTTTGCCATGTCCAGCTCGATAAGCCAGGCCACTGACCAGCAGGTGGAAAGCGCCAAAAAGGCCGCCAGCGAAATCAGCAGCATCGCGGAACTCATCCAGCAGATCGCGGTCAGCACCAGGGAACAGAGCAAAGGCGCGGACCAGATGGCCAAGGCCGGAACCGACATCAAGAAATTCACCGAGCTGGTGCTCTCCCGCTCCAGAAAGCAGAGCGAGGAAGCGCAAAAGGTGCAGGTGGCGATGGAAAATGTCGAGCAGATGATCAAGTTCATACTCGATTCCCAGCACGGCCAGGCCGAGGCCAGCGAAAGAATTGTCGCCGCCATCAGCAAGGTCAAAAACACCGCGCTGCGCAACGCCCAGAGCGTGAGCGAGCTGGACAAGAACATCGCCATCCTGAACCAGCAGTCCGAGGTGCTCAAAGGCGTGCTCAAGCAGTTCCGGACCGGAGCTGAACCCGAACCCGAGCCGGAACCGAATTCCTCGGCCTAGCCTGGAAAATGAGCTCCGGTCCCGCCCTGCAAAAAGTCCCGCTCGCAAAAATCATCGCCGAGCAAAAATTCCGAATGAGCTATGCCCGGCCTCTCGAGCCGCTGGTTAATTCCATCAGACAAATTGGCCAGGTCAGTCCTGTGCTTTGCCGGAAAACCCGGCAGGGCTTCAAACTCTTTTCCGGATTCTTGCGCCTGGAAGCAATGCGGAAGCTGGGCAAAAAATCGGTCCTGGCCTTGACCTGGAAAAGTCAAGACCTTTCCGAAGAGCAGGCTTTCCGAATGGCTTTTTCCGAAAATGTGTCTGCCCGGGGTCTGAACCTGGTCGAGCAGGCCATGGCCGTGGCCGCGCTCCTGAAGCTGGGCTTAAGCAAAAAACACATCGCCAACTCCTATTTCCAGCCAGCCGAACTCCCGGCCAGCCTCGGGGTCGTGGAATCGCTTGAAGCTTTGAACCTGCTGGAGCATGACTCTAAAAAATTCCTGGTGGAAAAAGCCATCAGCTTGCGCTGCGCCTCGGAACTTGCCCGGCTCTCGCCCGCGGACCGGAGCGCGCTGAAAGCTATCCTGCATCTTCATCCCACTGCCAGCCAGTTCCGCGAAATCCTGGAAATGACCGACGAGATAGGCAGGCGCGACCGGATAAATATTGCCGAAGTTCTGCAATCGCGAGAATTGAAAACCATCCTCAAAGACCCAAAACCGCCTGCGCCGCAAAAACTCGAAAGGTTCGTCAAGGCTCTTAAGAAAAGCCGGCATCCTCATTACGCGCGGCTCCAGGCCAGGCACAACCGGCTCTGCCGCCAATTGGCAATTCCTGCGGAACTGAAAATAATTCCGGCTGACTTTTTTGAGGAGCCGAAATACCAGCTTAACCTGGCGCTCAATTCCCAGACCCAGGCCCGGGAGATTTTCCAGAAACTGCTCTCCGCAGCTTTAAGCCCGGCCTGGAAAAAATTGTTCGAGCTCGATGATGAAGATTAAGCGGGTCTTCCTCGCCCGGAAAGCCAGGAAGAACAAACTCGCCCAACAGTTAATCGCGAGCTTCAAGCCCGGCCAGCTGATTGAATCGGAAAATGTGCTTCTGGCCAACGCCTGGCTCCGACAATTCCCCGACCCCTGGGCAGAAGGCAAGCAAAGCCTTTTCCTCGCTGACTTCCCCGGCAGGTTCCTGGAGCCGTGCCCATGCGCCAGGGAATATTACAGTTGCGGCTACTGGAACCTTCATCCCGTGGTCGGCTGCCCGATTGACTGCAGCTACTGCATCCTCCAGGGATACCTGACCGCCTATCCCATCCAGGTTTATCTCAACCTGGACGATTTGTTCAAAGCGGCGGTCAAGTTCAGGACCGCGCATCCGGGCACGCGTTTGAGACTCGGCACCGGCCAGCTTGCGGACAGCCTGGCCCTGGAGCCTGAACTCGGAATCGCGGCCCAGCTCATCAATTTCTTTCAGCAGGAAAAAAATTTCGTCTTCGAACTGAAAACTAAAACCGACCATATAAATATCTTATCCGGCTTCGCTCCTTCGGAAAAAATCGTGGTCAGCTGGTCAATGAATTGCGGGAGCGCCGCTCTGACCGAGGAAAAATCCGCGGCGAAAATTTACGAGCGGCTCTCTGCGGCGCAAAAGCTCGCCCGGCGCGGCTGGCTTTTGGGCTTTCATTTTGACCCGCTCCTGGATTGGCCGGGCCAGGCTTCTTACCTGGCGCTGATTGATGAAATTTTCGAAACCGTGCCTGCTTCTCAAATCGCCTGGATAAGCCTCGGAGCGCTCCGCTTTCCCGCCCGGCTCAAGCCGCTGCTCAAGGAGCGTCATCCGGAGAGCAGGATTCCAGGCGGTGAATTGTTCCCGGGCCGCGACGGCAAGCTCCGCTACCTCCGGCCGCTGCGCGAAAAATTATACCGGAGCTTGCTCAACCGGGTCCGCGAACACGCGCCCAGGGTCTTGGTTTATCTCTGCATGGAATCAGAGCAGATGTGGCAAAACCTGCTCGGCGCCCCTCCGGGGCTTATCCGGAAGGAACTCGCGCTCCCGCTTTCCGAGCGCAAACATTTCAGGCCGGGATGAATTCCTTGTCCCGGACCTGCGCCAGTTTGATGGCATCCTCCGGACAGGCCAGGGCGCATAAACCGCAGCCCATGCATTTCTGCGCTTGAACCTCGGCGACCTCGCCGCTCGAGGATGAAACCATAGCGATTGCTTTGAAGGCGCAGTTGTCCACGCAGAGCGCGCAGCCGCTGCATTTTTCCGGGAGCACCCTGGACTGGAACCTGCTCGGGTCGCAAAGTTTCCGGCCTTCCTTGATCAGAAGCGGCAGCACCTGGCAGCAGCATTCGCAGCAGTTGCAGATGAAGGTGAACTCGCTGGCCTTGTTCATGGTGAGATGGACCAGCCCGGCTTCTTCGGCCTGCGCCACTATCTCCATGGCCTCCTGCTTGCTCACCTCCCGGCCCGAGCCGCGCTCCAGGGTGTAGTCCGCGGCCCTGCCCACCTGCAGGCAGACATGAATCGGACGGCTGCATTTCCGGGCCGTGGTCCGGCAGGTGCAGCGGGTGACCGCCACCCGGCTGGCCTTGGCGATAATCTCGCTCACGCTCTCGAAGGCGAGCACCTGGTTTCTGGCCGCCACCGTTTTTTCAACCGGTATCACCCGCGTTAAGGGTTTGGGCAAAACTTTTTCCACCAGCCTGGAGTACTCCGGCCATTCGCTGTCCATGTATTTCTGCCAGAGGTCGTAAAATTCCTGGGGAGCCTCGGGCCAGACCAGGGAGGCGTCGTGGAACTGTCCCAGGTCCCGGCACATGCGGTATTTCACGCCCTCGGGCTTTTTGGATTTGAAGACCACGCCCTTGCGGAAGAGCTGTCCCAGCCTTTGCTCGACTTCCCTGGCATCGCGCCCGGTCCGGGCTTGAAGCTCCGGGGCCGTGCCCGGAAGCGCGAGCAGAACCGCGGCATCAATCGGGTCGGCCAGCATCTTGAAGAGTTCCGGAACCAGCTTCGAGTCCTTGCAGAAAATTTTTTCCGCCAGCTTGTGATAAATTTCCTCGGCCATGTTCAACTCCTTTGCCCCTAATCAAAGTTTTTCCGCTTCGGTTTCGGCCTTTTTGGCCTCGCCGGCGATGCGGGCGAGTTCGCGGTCAATGATTTCCCTGGCCAGGCTTGGGGCCTGGGCAATGGGCGCCAGCTCTTTCTTCTTCTCCCAGCGCAGCTTGAATTCAACCGAATCCTTGGCCAGGGTTTTTTCGCCGACCACGATGCGGAGCGGAATGCCGACCAGGTCCGCATCCTTGAATTTCACGCCCGGACTTTCCTCCCGGTCGTCAAGAAGCGCCTCCAGACCGATTTTTTCAAGCGCGGCTTCCAACTCCTCGGCAACCTTCCGGGTCTTTCCTTCCTTGAAATTGACCGGCACGATAGCAACCTGGAAAGGCGCGATGCTCACCGGCCAGATGATTCCATCCTCATCATGGTTCTGCTCCATGGCCGCGGCCACGGTTCTTCCGGTGCCGATGCCGTAGCAGCCCATGACAAAAACTTTCTCCTTGCCCTCGGGGTCGAGGAAACCGGCTTTCATGGGTTTGGAATATTTTTCGCCGAGCTTGAAGATATGTCCGACTTCGATTCCCCGGATGAATTTCAGTTCGCTCCCGCATCTGGCGCAGCGGTCTTTGGCGGCGGCCATTCGCAGGTCAGCCGCCTTTGCGGCCTTGAAATCCCGGTCCAGGTTGGTGTTCAAGTAATGATAGTCCTGCTGGTTGGCGCCGGTGACAAAATTTTTCAGGGCCGCGACCTCCTGGTCAACATAGAGGGGGATTTTGAGATTGACCGGCCCGGAAAAACCGAGCGGGCCTCCGGTGATTTCCAGGATGACATCCGGCTCTGACATTTTAAGCCAGTCGGCGTTGAGCAGGCTCTGGAGCTTGTTGAGATTCAGCTCGCGGTCTCCTCGCACCAGGGCCGCGACCGGTCCCTGGTCGCTGTCATAGAGCAGGGTCTTGACCAGCTTTTGCGGAGGCAGTTTGAGGAAATTGCAGACTTCCTCCACCGTGCGCTGCCCCGGGGTGTGCACCCTGGCCAGAGGCAATTCCGCATCGGCCTCCGCGTTTTCCGGGCCTTTGACCTCGGCCTTTTCAATGTTGGCCGCGTACCCGCATTTGGCGCAGACCACGAGCAGGTCCTCGCCGGTGTCCGCGAGCACCATGAACTCGTGGCTGTATTTTCCGCCAATCGGCCCGGTGGCCGCCTCCACTGCCCGGAACTTGAGGCCGGCGCGCGCGAAGATGCGGGAGTATGCGATGAACATATCCCTGTAGCTTTTCTCCGCGCCTTTTTCGTCCGCGTCAAAGCTGTAGGCGTCTTTCATTCCGAACTCGCGGCTGCGCATGACTCCGAAGCGGGGACGGATTTCATCGCGGAACTTGGTCTGAATCTGGTAGAGGTTGACCGGGAGCTGCCGCCAGGAGCGGAGCTCGTGCCGGACCAGGTCGACAATCACCTCCTCGTGGGTGGGTCCGAAGCCGAATTCGCGCTCATGGCGGTCCTTGAACCGGAGCAGCTCCTTGCCGTAAGCATCCCACCGTCCTGATTCCATCCAAAGCTCCGCGGGCTGGACCGCGGGGAGCAGCACTTCGAGCGCGCCGGCGGCGTTCATCTCCTGGCGGATGATTCGTTCGATGTTGCGGAGCACGCGCAGGCCGAGGGGGAGCCAGGAGTAAATTCCGGCGGAGAGCTTGCGGATCATTCCGGCTCGGAACATAAGTTGATGCGAGAGCACTTCGGCTTCCGCGGGAACCTCGCGCAGGGTGGGCAGATAGTATCTGGTCAGTCTCATCTCAAAACCTCTTCTCGATTATGGCCGATTTTAGATAAAAGCGCGGCTCTGGTCAAGAGCCGGAGGTTGACGGTTCGCGCAAGAGATGCTAATTTCGAGAGCACAAAAATCCAGGCGTTGAGCCGAAAAGCGGAGGAGTCAGTTCGGTGCTGTCCATTGAGCAGATGAAAAAACATTTCGATGTCCAGAAACTGGAGACGCCGTTTCTGGTTCTGGACAAGCGCATCATCAAGCGCAAGTTCAAGGAGATCAAGGAAAGCGTGAGGGGCGTGAAGGTTTTTTACGCGGTCAAGGCCAACTCCAGGATCGAGATTTCGAAATACCTGAACGAGCTGGGCGCGGGTTTTGAGGTTGCCTCGACCAGCGAGCTTAAGGACCTGCTCGGCATCGGCGTGAGCGCGAAGAGCATCATCACCAGCAACACTTTGAAGATTCCGGAATTCATCAAGGCGGCTCACGAGGCTGGGGTGGAGTATTTCGCCTATGACACGGAGATGGAGGTCGACAAGCTCTCGGCGCTGGCTCCGGGCGCCAAGGTTTATCTCCGGATCCTGGTTGACAACACCGGGAGCGAGTGGCCGCTGTCGACTAAATTCGGGGCTGACCCCTCGCGCGCGCTCGAGCTTTTGAAATACGCGAGGAATTCCAAGGTGGCGCCGGTGGGCATCACCTTTCATGTTGGTTCCCAGTGCCTGAACCCTCTGAACTGGTCGAACGCGCTGGTCACCACCGCGGAGATTTTCAACATGGCCAAAAGAATCGGGATTGAGCTGAAGCTGGTCAATCTGGGCGGGGGCATCCCGGTGAAGCATGTGAAGAAGACCCCCAAGCTGGCGGAAATCAAATGGCAGATTGAGAAGATTTTGAAGGATGCCTTTGCCGACTATCCGGACCTGGAGCTGATGATTGAGCCGGGCCGGGCCATGGTGGGCGATTCCGGGAACCTGGTGAGCTCGGTGATTGCCAAGGCCGAGCGCGGGGGCGAAAACTGGCTCTATCTGGATGTGGGCGTGTTCAACGGGCTGATGGAGAGCATTGAGGGCTTCACCTACGAGATTGTGAGCGAAAGGGAGCTTAGCGGATTCGTGGACAAAGGGGATTTCATTCCCTACACCATTGCCGGGCCTTCGTGCGATTCGGTGGACACCATGTTCAAGGATTACTATCTGCCCAAGGACTTGGGCCTGGGCGACAGGCTCTACATCAAGAACGCCGGGGCCTACACCCTTTCTTACGCCTCCCACTTCAACGGCCTGGAGCCGCCTAGAGTGTATTTCATAGAGGACGAATAAAATTTAACCACAACGCCCCAACGAAATTATATGAGATCTGATACCAATTGCACATTAGAGATAGAGTTATCAATCCCGCGATGCGCGGGAACGCAAAGAAGAATTTTTCTTTGCAAATCAAAGCCCTTTGCGTTCTTGCCTGCTCCGTCCCGCTCTGGAGCGG
>Ga0315282_10004602_pt1 | contig 23938 bp, 26 predicted proteins | sample YL17G07_20_MG_FD_203693 | JGI IMG/M metagenome (GOLD analysis project Ga0315282, IMG submission 203693) | Sediment microbial communities from Yellowstone Lake, YNP, Wyoming, USA - YL17G07_20 | ecosystem: Environmental > Aquatic > Freshwater > Lake > Sediment | place: USA: Wyoming | collected... | reverse complement strand
CCGGCTCAACCGCCGTGACGCACGGCTCGACCTCTTCCGCCGCATCCTGAACCGCTGTGTCTTGTACACGCCACCGACCACATACTCCGAGCTGATCGCGGCCTGAGCTAAGGGGATGATCAGTCACGATCAGCCACAACGGGCAGACGCGCCTCTTCTGGAAGGGCGCCGAGACGGCGGCCGACAAGCAGCCCGCCGACTCGCTGCGAGACAACGTCACGCTCGATCGCGCACAGAAGGTCAAGCACGCCATCGACGACTACCACGCAGCCAACGGCAACTACCCGGCCGAGTCGCTCGTCGTCCCCGGAGGCTCGTTCGCCTCGAAGTACGTCCGCGGCCGTTGGCCCTTGAACCCGTGGACGAGCACGCCCATGAAGGCCACCCCGCACCGCGGCAACTACCTCTACGTCCTCTGGGACGACGGCACCTACACGCTGCGCGTGTTCACATCGGAAGGCGAGAAGGACCTGTAGGGGAGCGGACGAGCGGGGCAGCGCTGCGCGCTGCCCCGCTCGTCACTCAATCGAGGAAGACGACCCGCCCGTTCAGCACGTCGCCCTGACGCTCGACCACGGCCACCGTGCGCCGCCGATCGTCGGGCTCGGGCGCCGTCACCGTGCCGGGGTTGACCCACAGCACCCCGTCGCGCCAGCGCAAGGCAGGCTCGTGGGTGTGGCCGTAGACGACAAGGTCGAAGCCGGCCGCCGCTGGATCGGCGATCTCATCGAGCAGCCACTGTTTCTTGTGGGCGGCGGCGAAGCGCAGCGGCGCTTCGCCGCCGCCCACCTCCGCCACTCCCGTGGCTACCCGCGGCAGACGCGCCGCCACCTCGCCGCCGTCGGTGTTGCCGACCACGGCGGTGAGCGGAGCGATGCGCTCCAGCTCAGCCAGAACCTCGAGAGAACCGACGTCGCCGCCGTGCACGATGTGGTCGACGCCGGCGAACAGTCCGCTCACGCGAGGGTCGAGGCGACCGTGGGTGTCGGAGATCACGCCGATGCGCATGCGCAGATACTATCGCGGCCGCGCCGAGGGCGGCCGCGCCAGCCGGAGCGGCGCGACGTACGCCGCCGTGCCCTCAGGCGCTCAGCAGGTGCAAAGCGAGGGCGTCGAGCGATTCCTCGTCGGGCCGCAGCGTGTCGGCCTCGTCGCAGGACGGACAGCAGAGAAGCCCGTTGTCGGGTTCGGCGAGCAGGACCGACAGGTCGATCTCGCCGCCGCAGACCAGGCACACCAAGCCCATGGCGCGGCCCCCTTCCCCTTCAAGATGGATACGCCGCACGGGCGTTGCCAATCCAGACAACGTTCCCGGTCGGGTCTCATTGTCCTGCCGCGCGACCGGCAGTTCAAGCCGTTCTTCCAGGGACCCTGCGGAACCCCTGCCGACCTCTCCGACGGGTGGACCGTCAGCCTTCGACGTGGTCGCGCACATCGACCTCGGCCCCGGGGCCCGGGTCGATCTCGCCCTTCGCCGCCCGTACGACGACCTCGGCCACCCGCTCGGCCGGCATCCCGACGAAATCGTTCATGCGCGTTGCGGTGTGCGCCGGATGCACGCAGAACGCTCGTTTGTCGGGGAGCTCGCGGGCCAACGCCTTGACGAAGCCGCGCACACCCCACTTCGCGGCCCCGTAGACCGACAACGTCGGCACGTCGCGCAGGGCGGTGGAGCTGCCCAGCACGATCACGGCGTCGCGAACGTGCGGCAGCGCGACGGACGTCAGCATCATCACGCCGGTCAGGTTCACCGCCACCTGCTCGTCAATCTCCTCCGGCGTCTGGTCGACGAACGGCCGCCAGACGACGACGCCGGCGCTGTGGACGAGGATATCGATGGACCCGAAACGCTCGACGACGGCCGCCACGCAGGCGCGGATGCTCGCCTCGCCACGGACGTCGAGCGGGAGGGCGACGGCGTCGGCCGCGCCGGCGGCGCGGCACCTCGCCGTCGCCTCGTTCGCCTCGTCCTCGTCGCGCAGATACGTGAGCGCCACGCGGCAGCCCTCGCGGGCGAAGCCGACGGCGGTCTCGCGCCCGATGCCGAGGCTCGCGCCGACGACCAGCACGGCTCTGTTCTCAAGGGGGATCATCGCCGCAGCGAGTCTACCAAGACGAGTCGCGCTGGCAGACTTGGACAGACGGGCGGCGGGCGGCGGTGCCTCGGCGCCGCTGCCCGCCGCCGTCCTCCCCCGTCACTCGCTGCCGCTGGCCGACTGCTTCTCGGGGTGCGTGTGGTCCGGGCCCCAGTGCTCGTGGCGCATCTTCCGCGCCCGCTCGCTACCGTAGATCAGCATGTCGATCAGGATGCCGAGCACGAACACGAGCACGCCCCAGCCGTGCAGGCCGCCGAACTCGTTGACCGCGATCGCATAGGCCATCGCCGTGCACGGCAGGAAGATGAGGCCCAGCAGCGGCCAGAGGATGCCGTGGTTGAAGGCGCGCGTGATGTAGTCGGTGAACAGCCACAGCCCGAGCATGATGAGGCGCGGCGAAGCGCTGAGCACACCGAACACGAGACAGCAGGGAAACACGGTCCTCCTTCGTCCGCGGGCAACCTAGCAGCGGCGCACGGGCGTGTCAAAGGACACCCCCTCCGCACGCACTCACCGATATCTCAAGCATCCTTCATGCGTTCCTAGCAGGTCGCGCGCAGACTCGTGTCGACGGACCGGCCAACGCAGGAAGGGAGACGACATGCTTTCCCGCCGCACGATGACGAGAAACCGCCTGCGGAGCGCCTACTTCCGCATCGAGCACGAACTGAACGGTCCGGCGGTCGACGGCGACACACCCGCCGGCCAGCAATCCCGGGCCGGCGCCTCGAACGGCGCCGCGGCAACGACAGCCGTCCGGCCCGAGGCGTGGCGCCCGATTCCGCACGCGTGCAATCGTCTCCGCAAGGCACCGTAGACGTCCGCCTCCGCGGCGGCCGAAGCCATGAGGGCGGGGCGCCGCTTGCGGCGCCCCCCGCCCTCCTTCTCGCGTATGCTCTGGCCATGCGCATCGCCTTCATCGGAGACAGTCTCACGGAGGGCTGGCCAGGCGCCTCGTACTTCGAGATCCTGCGCGACCGTCTGCCCGATCACAAGCTGTTCAACCACGGCCACGGCGGCGACACCGTGCCGGCTCTCTGGTCGCGCCTGCAGGCCAGCGGACTCGAGCCTGTCGACCTCGCCTTCGTCTGGGTCGGCGTCAACGACGCCTTCCAGGCCGGGTGGGAGTCGTACCCGGACGTGCCCGCCGAGGACGACTGGTGGCGCGCCAGCGTGGCCCATATCGCCGCCGTGTACGACCAGCTGCTGGACTGGCTCAGCCGACGCTCCCCGGCGGTCTTCTGCGTGCCGCCGCTGCTCCCCGAGGGCGGTGTCGCCGCATCGTTCGAGCGCCGCGTGCGGCACGTCGCCCAAGCGATCGTCGAGGTCGCCGTGACCCGCCAGGTGCGGGCCGACCCGGGCCTCGAGCTGCTCGACCTCGGTCCGGTCTTCGCCGCCGCCCGGGAGGAAGACCCCGCGCTGCGGTTCACGACCGACGGTGTGCACCTGAGCGAGCGCGGCGCGGCCGTGGTCGCCGCGGCGTTCGCGCAGGCGATCGCCACGCTGGACTGAGGTGGGGTGGCGGGGCCGGCGCCTGCGGCGCCGGCCCCGCCTCCCCATGACCCGCTTACCGCCTCCTTCACATCGCCTTAACAATCGTGGGGAACAATAGTCACAAGAGTACGGAAGGAGGCAGGTGGGCATGACTTGGAAGATCGTGTTCGAGTGTCCCGACTGCGGCGAGCAGTTCGTACTGTCGGCTGAGACGTGCGCCGACCCCGAGCGGATGCTGTTCTGCCCCTGCTGCGGAAGCTGCGACCTCGAACGCGGCCCCGACTTGTTCGACGACGTCGAGGGCGACCTCGACACGGCAGCCGCCTGACCCACGGCGACCGCCCTGCCGCGCTCCCGGGTCAGGCAATCCGCGGCAACCGCTCCTCCTTCACTCCGCGTCCGGCACGAATCCCTCCGCGTTGACGCGCACCATCCAGCGACGCGTGTACCGCCCCCTGTCCGGCCCGCCGCGCTCGAGGACCGAGTAGCCGGGAGCGATCAGCGCCCGCCAGCGCTCGGTCCACTCGCCGCCCCGCGGCTCCAGGCCCAGCGCCTCGGCGAGGAACCCGAGCCGCTTGGGCACCGTGCCGCCACCGAACCGCTCCAGCCGGCGTGTCAGCCGCTCTCTGTCGAGCTCCGGCCAGGCGTGGCGCAGGGCCTCGACCACGACTGCCATCCCGCCGCACAGGTCGCTCCGGTCGAGCATGTCCACCACTGTCCGCTCACGCTCCGTCACCCGCAGCGCCAGGCCGTCACGGCTCTCGCGCACGAAGCCGAAGACGCGGGCCGGCTTGGTCAGGATCAATGCGTAGCGCACGCCGAGGAGCTCGGGTCGCATGGCCACGGCGCGGCGGGGTGTGATCAGGGCGATGGGATCGACGTCGGCGTCGGTCCAGCCCCAGTGGCGCATCGCCGCCAGGTAGGCGACGCCGCCCTCGGGGGCCAGGAGGCCGCCGATCACGAGGGCGTCACGCAGCGATTCGTCTGCGGGACCGGTCATCCGTCGATCACTCCCATCCCTTCTCCCGCCGTCGTCGTGGGCGTGGTCGAAACGGCAGCCGCTCCCCGCCTCCCCTCGATCACGTCGCAGTCGGCCTACGTTGCCGGCTTGCGCGCCTTCACGATCTCACCGATCACCGTCGCCACGAAGCCGAGGAAGACGACGGCCGGTATGAGACGGAAGCTGACCCACGCGGGCCAGTGGAACAGATAGTTGCTCACGGCAACCAGGACGCCCGCTCATATGACGTAGCCGAGCACCCAGCCGACGGACTTCCAGACCCACTTCATCGCCGCTCCCTTCGCACGCGGACCGACCGACGCGGGACCGGTCGCTGCCGCCATTCTAGCGTCCCGCCGCCGGCGTCCGGGCGGACAACGCCGGTCGTTCCCGCAGACTGCTACGCTTGAGCGGTCATGACCGACTCCCCACTGCCGTGGATCTCGTGGAACCCCGTCACCGGCTGTACGAAAGTCTCGGAGGGTTGCCGCGACTGCTATGCGGAGCGCTTCGCCGAGCGCTGGCGCGGCATCCGCGGCCACCACTACGAGCGCGGCTTCGACCTTCAGCTCCGGCCCGAGCGCCTGCAGCTTCCCCTGCACTGGAGGAAGCCCCGCCACATCTTCGTCGACTCGATGAGCGATCTCTTTCACGAGGGGATCGACGACGACTACATCGGCGAGGTGTTCGCGGTCATGGCGCGCTGCCCCCAGCACGTCTTCCACGTGCTCACCAAACGGCACCAGCGTCTCTGGACCCTGGCGCCGTCACTCCCCTGGCCGGCGAACGTCTGGATGGGGGTGACCGTGGAGCACGGCCGCTACGCCGAGCGCGCCGACGCTCTGCGCCAGGTGCCCGCCGCCGTGCGCCACGTCAATGCCGAGCCCCTGCTCGGGCCGCTCGACGACCTCGATCTGACGCGCATCGACATGGTCGTGGCGGGCGGCGAGTCGGGACCGACTCGCCGCCCGCCACAGGTCGAGTGGCTGCGAAGCCTGCACGACCGCTGCCTGGCCGAGGGGGTCGCCTTCACTTTCAAGGGGTGGGGTGGAGCGTCGCAGCGTGCCGGTGGCCGACTTCTGGATGGGCGGGAGTGGCGGCAGTCGCCGCCACTCCCGCCCATGACGATCGCGGCTCTGCGCGGGACCGGACCCGGCTATTCATCGGCGCCGTCTCAGCCGTCACTGTGGCAGAGCGTGTAGGCTTGCGAAAGCCATCGCGCCTTGTGCCGTCCGGTGCGCCCGCATGAGGGGGTAGACAAAGTGGCCAGCACATCTTCACGACTGCCCAGCCGCCGAAAGCCACCGTTCACGCCTCGCGACTTTCGGTCCGGCGAGTACGACGTCATCGTCCTCGGCGGCGGCCACAACGGCCTCGTCTGCGCGGCGCTGTTCGCGCAGGCCGGCGCGCACGTCGTCGTGCTCGAGGCCCGCGACCGCGTCGGTGGTTGCACCGATACCAGCGCCCCGTGGCCCGAGCATCGCGACTTCAAGGTCAACACGTACTCGTACGTCGCCGGGCTGATGCCGCAGAAGCTGATGCGGCAGCTCGAGCTCGACCGTCACGGCCTGCACGTGTACCCGCTGGGGCCGTACTTCCAGGCCTACCCGGATGGGCGCGCCCTGACACTGCATGAAGATCCGGGCCACAGTCACGCCAGCATCGCGCAGTTCTCCAAGAAGGACGCCGACGCCTACGGGCGCTGGGAGGTGTGGCTGGGCGGCATCGCCGACGTGCTCTGGCCGCTCTGGCTGGCGCCGCCGCCCAGGCTCGGGTCACCACGGCCGCGAGACGTGGTCGACCAGCTGCGGCTCGCCTGGCGAGCGCGCGGCCTCGGGGTGCGCGGCGTCGCAGACGTCACGCGGCTGTTCACGATGAGTGTCACCGAGATCCTCGACGAGTGGTTCGAGAGCGACGACGTCAAGGGACTGCTCGCCAACACGGCGGCACTCGGCGCCTGGGCGGGGCCGCGCTCGCGGGGCACCGCCTACGTCCTCTTCCACCTCTCGATGGGCGACCCCGGCGACGGCCACATGGGTGGCTGGGGGTTCGTGCGCGGCGGCATGGGCGGCCTGGCCGCCGCCTGCCGCCGCGCCGCCGAGGCTCACGGCGCCGAGGTGCGCACCGGCGCGCAGGTCGAGCACATCCTGGTGGAGGAGGGCGCGGTGAGCGGTGTCGCCCTCGAGTCGGGCGACGAGCTCACCGCGCCCATCGTCAGCTCGACGCTGCACCCCAGGACGACGTTCCTGAAGCTCGTCGACACCACCGTCCTGCCGACCGGCTTCGTGGCTGATATCGAACGCTTCAAGACCCGTGGCGGGGCCGTGAAGATCAACCTCGCCCTCTCCGAGTTGCCGGACTTCGTCGCCGCCCCCGGCAAGGACGTGCGGGAGCACCACACCGGCAGCATCGAGCTGGCCTTCTCGCCCGACTACGTGCAGGGCGCCTTCGACGACGCGGCGTCGGGACGGGCCGCCAAGCGGCCCATCGCCGACGCCACCATCCCTTCGGCCCAGGACGACTCGCTCATGCCACCCGGCCTGCACTGCATGTCGGTCTACTCGCAGTGGGTCCCGCACGGGTGGGTGACCAAGCCGCACCGCAAGGAGCTCGAGGCCTACGCCGACCGCGTCGTCGACCTCTACACCGAGCTCGCACCCAACCTGCGCGACGCCGTCATCGCGCGCCAGGTCCTGGGCCCATACGACATGGAGCAGGACCTCGGCCTGGTCGGCGGCAACGTCTACGGCGGCGAGCTCTCGGTCGACCAGCTCTTCCACATGCGTCCGGCGCCCGGCTACGCCGACCACAGCACTCCCATCCGCGGGCTCTTCAACGGCTCAGCGGGATCGCACGGCGGCGGCGGCGTGAGCGGCATCCCCGGCTGGCAGGCGTTCGAGAGAGCGATGCGCGAGCGCAAGCGTGTGGCCCACCACGGACGCCCTGTCCGTCCGCCGGTTGTCTGACGCCGTGGCCCCGCCAACGTGCACGCGAAGAAGCCTCCTGGTCGGAGGCGCTGCTGCCGCCGTAGCGGCGGCGCTCGGCCTCGCTGGCTACGACAAGCGGCAACAGATCCGTGACCGCAGCTACCGTCTGGCCGCGCGGCTAGAGAGCGACAACGTACCACCGCGGTCGCGCGGACTCGTCGTCGACACGACCTTCGACTCGGATGTTCTCCGCACGAGCGTTGGCTACTCTCTCGCCCTGCCGCCCGGCGCCAAGCTCGGCGACCCGCTGCCGGTGTGCTTCTGCCTTCCGGGCCGTGGCGACACGGCGGCCTCGGTCACCGGCGAGCCTCTGTACATGGCCGACTTCCTGGGACAAGCCGTCTCAGAGGGCACCTCGCGCTTCGCCCTGGCGGCCGTCGACGGCGGGCAGAGCTACTGGCATCGCCGCGCCTCGGGTGAGGACCGCATGGCGATGCTCATCGAGGAGTTCATGCCAATGTGCGCTGAGCGCCACCAACTGGACGGCAGCCGCCAGGGCACAGCCATCATGGGCTGGTCGATGGGCGGCTACGGCGCTCTCCTCGCCGCCGAGGCCAACCCCGGCCTGTTCTCCACCTGCGTGGCCGCCAGCCCGGCCCTGTGGACCCGCTACGAGGACATGCGACGCAGCGTCGCCGATGCATTCGACAGCCAGGCCGACTTCGACGCCTACGGTGTCTTCAACCGTTGCGACCGCCTGAGCGACACGGCAGTGCTGCTTCAGTGCGGCACCGGCGATCCCTTCTACGAGGCCTGCAGAGATCTCGCCGAAGCGCTCCCTGAGGGCGCACAGGTGGCCTTCTCGTGGGGCAACCACACGCCTCACTACTGGCGCAGCATCGCCCCCCAACAAATCGACTTCCTGGGCAAGGTGCCGTCCGGCTGAACTGGACCTACCGTCCAGAAGCCTCCGGGGCTTGCGGCTCTCACTTGTTCGCCAGCGCCTCGGCCTCCAGGCTGCGCAGCGCGTTCCTCAAGTCCCACTGGCTGGAGTAGAGCTGCGACTGCTGCTCGAGCTCCATCTCGTCGATGGGCTGATGCGGCGCGTGCGGACCCCACTCATCCGAGTACTTGTTGCCGTGGTAGTCCTCAGCGTCCATTACGCCGAGCGAAGTGCAGCCGTCGATGAGCCAGCGGTCACCTTCCTTGACGAGTATGTACTCGTCCACCTGCCAATCCTGGACACCCTTGCCCTTGGCGGACACATCCCCATACCAGGAGTAGGCCCAGGCGATGCAGGTGGAACCCTCTACTCTCTTGACCTGAACCGCTAGCACCTCGGTGCGCTCCTCGATGATCGGCGCAGCCTGCGGGTTGTTGTACAGGCCGGCGTTCGCATCTGCCGCGTTCACGCTGCCGCTCCCCATGGGGCCACGGTATTGCGCAGTGCAGTACTTCTCGAGAGCCGCGTCATACTTCTCGGCCATGGTCGCCTTGGCCTTGTCGGGCAGAATGGCGCTGCCGGGGTTCTTGTCGGTGGCCGACGGTCGCCAATCGGGGTCGTTGCGGAGTTTGGCCTGCCGGTCTTCGACCGTGGCGACGGCGTCAGCCGGAATCGCGTAGGAGTCACACTGGGCCTTCTGGAAGCCGGAGATCACGGCGGCGATGGCCGCTTCGTCGATGCTTGCCGAAGAGCTGCGGACCGCGACCGTCACCGAGACCGTGACGGCCACCACGAGCGCGAGGCCAAGCATAGCCAGGCTGGTGCGACGCTTCGTCGATTTGAACAATCGCCTCATTGGAGCGCTCCTTTCGCGTGCGACGTGGGGCTCGCCACCCTCCGACCTCAGTCGTTCACCAGCGTACTGATGGAGACGAAACGCGCCTTGCGATAATCGATGCTACGGTGGTCGGCCATGTTGACGAAGGACGGGTCGCGGTAATGACTGCCGTCCTGCTGGCCGGTGCGCTCCACCTTGCACGTCCCCCATCCGTGACCGGCGTAGGTGGTCTGCATATGTCGGGCGTAGATCACCGCCGAATGGTAGTAGTTCCAGGTGTTGCCACCGTCCGTGGCACCCCCCTCGGCGTCGTGGTAGAAGACGATGTGGCCGCCAGACCACCGGTCGTCTTCCACTGGAGCGATGCTGCACCTGTGACTGGTCACACGTGTCCACGACGTGCCACTTGGGGCCCAGCCGGCGTAGAAGTCGTTGAAGTTCTTCGCGGCAGTCCAACTGTCGGTGTGCCACATGACCACGACGTCGGGGCCGCAGGCGTCGGGATCGACCCACCAAGCGTGATCGTGGAAGTAGCCGACGTCCCTGAAGGGAGCGTCCGCGCCCTTTCGGTACGTCAATGACACGAATGCGGTGCACATGCAGTCGTAGTAGTCATTCTGGTAAAGACGATTGTCGTAGTGGCTTCGAGCCCAGTCTCGTGCGTCTGTCAAGTCGAACGTGTAGGCCCCGGCAACGCCAGGAACCACCAGTAGAACCAGCGTCACTAGGCAGACGACGATACCCCCCGAGACGGCGCAGCGACGCGGAATAGTCTTCTTCATGACGACCCCCTTGGTTGATTGCCCGACCGTTTCCTGCCTTGGCGCTCTCCCTGGATCCGTCTTCCGCCACAGCACATGACACGCCATGTGAGAGCGACTCCCTCCCGAAGCGCGCGCCCCCGTAGACGGGCATTCTCTCCTCGTCGCCCACTGCCAGCATGGTGACAGATGACCGACTATCACCACACGATGTACAGAGCACGGTAGCCACGATGGCCCCCCCCTCGCTACGGAGTCAAGCGTTGAGGCGGATTGTCAACCTACGCTCACTTACTGGCCCGCCTCGCGCTGCGCGACAGCCACCGTCTCCCACGTGTGCTGGCAGCGGCGGCGGGCTATCCTAGTGGGGGTGGCCGGACGCGCACCGCTCCAGCGACGCCCGACGACGAAAGGAACGCCGTGCCCCTCGGCGGCTACTGTGAGAAGTGCGAACGCTGGGTGTGGCTCACACCCTACGGCGACTGCGAGCACGGCCATCCGGCGCGCCACGTGCGCGACGTGCAGCAACTCAAGCCCAGCAACAGCACCGGGCTGGCGCCAGCCGAGGCCGAGTACGCGCCGGTGGCGCCGCGCACGGTGCGCTTTCGCTTCTGGTGGCGTCACTCGATGTGGATCGCCTGGACGCTCACCGGCGGGCTCTTCAACTGGGCGGCGTTCCTCTACATCTCGGCCCGCACGCGCTACAAGCCCTGGGCCCTGTACGGCTTCGCCTACCTCATCCCGCTGGCGCTCACTCTGGTGGCCTGGGGCACGCCCCTCGGCCGCGCCTTCCTGGTGCTGCAGCTGTTCGTATCGGCGGCCTCGTTCCTGCACGCTCTGTACCTGCGGCCCTACTACCGCGCCCTGATGTTCGGCGACATGCCGCAGCGGCAGCTTCCCACCCCGCCCCAGCCGCCGCGACTGCTGCCGAAGGCCGAGCGCGTCGCCCTGCCGCGCGGCATCGACGTCACCGCCGCCGAGGTGATCCACGACGCCCGCGACCGCGTCGACGCCATCGTCGACCTCGGCGGCGGCCTCGACAAGCCGGGCGTCCGCGACGCCGTGGCGCGCCTGTGCGACACCGCCGAGCGCATCCTCGACGAGATCGCCACCCACCCGACCAAGGTCGGCGCGGCGCGCAGCTTTCTCGTCTACTATCTCGACGCCGCCGACCGCATCGTGCGCGGCTACGCCGACCTCGGCACAGGCGGCGTCAGGTCGCCTGAGATAGACCGCACGCTGACTCGCGCCGAGGAATCGCTGGCCACCGTCCAGCAGGCGTTCGACCGCCAACTTGCTGCTATGCTCGACGACAAGCTGCTCGACCTCGACAGCGAGCTCGACCTGCTCGAGAAGACCGTCCGCATGGACGACCTCTACCGCCAGACTGGAGGGGAGTCATGACCGACGACGCCACGCCCGACGCCCCGGCGCCGGTTCCCCCGCTGCCCGACGTTCCCGTTCCCGCCGCACCAGATGCGGGTGGGGCGGGGGCGCTGGGCGGCACGCCCAGCGCCCCCGCCTACGGCCCGCTCAGCGAGGCCGACCGGGCACGCGTCATCGAACTGCAGAAGGCAGTCGACGTCACCGACCCGCAGATGGTCATCTCGTACGGCCTGCCGGCCCAGAGCCGGCTGGCCGGCTTTGCCGACTCGCTGCTCGGTGACGTGCGCACGCGCAACACCGGCGCCGCCGGCGAGGCGGTCACCGACCTGCTGAAGAAGGTCCGCGGCCTCGACATCGACGCCCTGGCGAGCGGCAAGAAGGGCCGCATCCCGCTCGTCGGCCGCTTTCGCGACACCTTCGGCCGCTTCGCCGGCCGCTACGAGAAGGTGGCCGCCAGCCTCGAGCGCGTCACCGACAACCTCGAGCGTTCGCGCATGGGCCTGCTCAAGGACATCACCGTACTCGAGAAGATGTACGAGCTCAACCTCGACTACCTCAAGCAGCTCGATCTGTACGTCGCCGCCGGCGAGGCGGCTCTCGAAGAGATGCAGACCGTGACGCTGCCCGAGCTCGAGGTCGAGGCGCGAGCCTCGGACGACCCCATGGCGGCGCAGCGCCTGGCCGACCTGCACCAGGCGGTGGCGCGCTTCGAGCGCCGTTTGCACGACCTCAAGCTGACGCGCACCATCTCCATCCAGACGGCGCCCCAGATCCGCCTCATCCAGAGCAACGACCAGAACCTCGTCGAGAAGATCCAGAGCTCGATCCTGACCACGATCCCCCTGTGGAAGAACCAGATCGTCATCGCCATCAGCCTCTACCGCCAGCAGCAGGCGGTCGAGCTGCAGAAGGCGGTCACCGACACCACCAACGAGCTGCTGACCAAGAACGCCGAGCTGCTGCGTGTCGGGTCGGCCAAGGTGGGCCGCGAGGTCGAACGCGGCGTGGTCGATATCGAGACCCTGCGCAAGGTGAACGACGAGCTGATCGCCACCCTCGAAGAGACGATCAGGATCCAGGACGAGGGCCGCAGCCGTCGCGCCCAGGCCGAAGGCGAGATCGCGCGCATGCAGAGCGAGCTCAGGCAGAAGCTGCTCGAGATACGCTCGCAGGCACCGGAGTTGTCGGGACCGGCCCAGCCGGCTGCACCCGAGCTGCCGCCGAGCTGAGGATGTGGGGCGGGGCGGCGCCGCGGGCGCCCCCCCCCCCCCCCCCCAAAAAAAGTGCGGGGGCGGCGAAAGCCGGCCCCGCACCGTGCAGGGCTGCGACCGGAGTCGCCGCCCTTTGGTCACTGTGGGCAGCCGGGGGGCGGACTGCCCGAGGGGGGTGACCAATCCTTTTCCCGAAAAGAGACTCTGCCCGCCTCGCTGATTCCCAAACAGTCGGTGTATGCAGAACTGTGTACGCCGGGGGGGACCCGCGTCAAGACCCTCCGGCGTTGACCTTCTCAGCGCCGCATCCGCGTCTGCGGCCCGCTGCTCGGTCCGGTCGATACCCGGATCGCAGCCCGCGCCTCGTTTCGTCTAACCGTCGGCCTGCCGGGCGTCGCAGTACTCGCAGCCGCAGCCGGCCAGGTGATGCCAGCCGATCGGCCGCACGTCGGACTCGTCGCGCGGCACGAAGGCCACCTGTGCCGGCGCACCGCGGGCCTTGGGCTTCTTCGTCGGCCGGGCGGCGACGAACCCGACATGTGGCAGGTAGAGGTTCATGAACTCGTCCCACGCGAAGCAGTCGGCGTTCCTCACCTCCTCGAGCGTGAGCAGACCTTCCTCTGCGTCCGGCGCGTCCCGCTGCCTGGACGAGACCGCAGCGACGAAGGCGGTCGCCTGCGCATATGACTCCGCGCGAGCCGACTCCAACTCGTCCGTCGAGCGACCCGCCGCGGGGAGTATCAACAGTGCGTCATCGTCCGCCGCCTCACTGGTCTGGGCCGCTCGCGGCGCCTCCCACTGCCCTTCGGTGAGCGAGGACGCCAGGGTGGCTCTCGCCTCGGCCGACTCCGCCGCCGCCGCCTTCTCTTCCTCGTCCAGTGGGGTCGCGACGGCTTTCAGCGCAGCCGCACCCCGCTTCTTCGCCCGCCGTCGCCTCGGCCGGTCCTTCGCCGCCGCTTCCTGGGCTGCCGCTGCCGCGACCTTCTGCGCGACCGTCTCCGCAACGGTCTCCGCGGTCGTCCCGTTCACCGCTGGCGACTCCGCCGCAGCCTCTGCCGGCGCCGGTCCAGCTTCGACGGTCTCCGTCGTTTCCGCCTCGACCAGCACCTCCAGCGCTGTGTCGGTCACCGATTGCGCATCCGCCTTCGTCGCCTGAGACGTCATCGCGGCCGGCGCGGGCTGCTCTTCGGGCGTCGTTGTCTCGGGCGGCGCCTTCATCTGGGCCAGGTAGAACTCGTTGTGGAGCTGGACGATGTGGGTGAACGGAGGACTCGTGTCGATCTCGGCGATCACCGTGCCGCCACCCTTGTTCAGCTCGACGAGGAGCTCGTGCTCCCGGCCCGCGCCGAGGGTGTCGTCGTCGGACGCCCTCAGGTTCTCCAGCCTGGTCTGGCCGCGCGCCGCGCGGCGCACCGCGACCACGTTCCAGTCGGCCGGCAGCACGGACGCCTGGTAGACGGCCCGTGACACCAGATGGTGGGTCGCGGCGACCTCGTCGACCGGCTCACCCTGGTGGTCGAGACAGACGTAGTCCTTGTCGTCCCACGTGCCCAGCAGGTCGATGACGACTCCCGACTCGTCCACGACCGGCCACACGTCGGCGATGGGTTGGCGCAGCTTGGAGATGTGCTGACCGATGATGTTGACGGTCGCGTCGCTCAGCGTTCGCCCCCGACTCTTCGGTGTCCCCGCCTGCCCAAAAGGCAGGCTCCCATTCTTTCCTCGGACGGCAGCGCCCCGAACTTGAACCTTCGGACCCCTGTGCCTCCGCACGTACCGGGCACAGTCAAGCATACCGAGCCGGCAGGTCGGTGTCTCTCGTCCGTAGGTCGGGGGGCGGGGGCGGCTCTCGCCGCCCCCGCCCTCTCCCATCTGTGCGCTAGCCGCGCTCGAGCAGTACGCCGCGACTGAAGGCGACGCGCCGTCGTGAGATCGACTTCATGCCGACCGCGACGGCGAGCTCGACCGTGCGTTCGAAGGCATCGGCCGACACGTGCCCATTGGGCTCGACGAGCAGGCAGCGACCGCCAGGCTTGAGCAGGCCGGCGACCTCGCCCAGGAAGCGGGCCGCGTCGGGCACCTCATGGACCATGTAGAAGGCCAGCGCGAAGTCGGCGGGCTCGATGCGTCCGACGGTGTCGGCGGTGCCCTCGTGCAGGCGGATGCGCGCCGCGACCCCGCGACGCTCGGCGCGCTTCCTCACCATCTCGAGCATCTCGGCCTGCAGGTCGACGGCGGTCACCTTCCCCTGCGGCCCGACCATCTCGGCCATGGGAACGGTGAAGAAGCCCGGTCCGCAGCCCAGGTCGGCCGCATGGTCGCCCGCGGCGATCAGCCCGCGCAGGATGCGCTTGGGATCGTTGATCAGCCGCCGCAGCGGCGTCGCCAGCCAGCGGGCGTGCTTCGCCGGGCAGACGTCGTGTCCGCCGGGCGTCATCCGGTGCCCCGCGAGTCCGCCGTCTCACCGAACAGCGACAAGTACTCGCCGTACCCCTCTTCCTCGAGACGCTCCTTGGGCACGAAGCGCAGTGCGGCTGAGTTCATGCAGTAGCGTTGCCCCGTCGGCGCCGGGCCGTCCTCGAAGACGTGGCCCAGGTGCGCTCCGGAGCCCGCGCCTTGCACCTCGGTGCGGGGCAAGATCAATCGGTAGTCGCGCTTCGTCGCGACCGCCTCGGTACGCAGCGGCCGCGTGAAGCTCGGCCAACCGGCGCCCGAGTCGTACTTGTCGCGGGAGCTGAACAGCGGCTCGCCCGAGACGATGTCGACGTAGATCCCGTCGCGATGCTCGTCCCAGTACTCGTTGGCGAACGCCGGTTCGGTGCCGCCCTCTTGCGTCACCTTGTACTGCAGCGGCGTCAGGCGCCGCCGGAGTTCTGTCTGTTGCTCTGGGCTCATGGACCCTTCCTCCAAGTAGCGGAGCGATTCAGTCCTGATTCTTCCACCAGAGACGGGCGATGAAGCGGGGGCGACGCCTTGACGACGCGCGTTCCTCCGCTATCGGCACGTGCGCCGGCGCCGTTCCAGCGCCAGGGCCCAAGCGCCGATGCCCGCGCCGAAGACCGTGTGCCCGAGGAGCATGACCCGCGCCATGCGTCCGGCGTCATCCGCTCGCAGGCCGAACCAGCCGTAGCCCCACGACGGATAGAGGATCAGGAACGGCAGCAGCGCCGTGGCCACGCCGTAGCCCGTCGCAGAGAGGAGCCCCGGCCGGCGGCCGAGGCCCCGCATCGTCAGAAGGTACGCGTAGGTGAGCGCCACCCCGGTCACGTAGTGCGTCGCCAGACCGATCGCGACCTCGCCCGGCTGCTCGGGCTCCGCGCCGATGTCGTCGTGACGCAGTCGCCCGCGCGCCAGGCCGGCGGCCCAGCGGCCGACCGGCTCGGGCCCGGCCTTCTCGCTCGTGAACGCCTCGCCACCCAGGCGCGAGGCCAGCACGAAGGCCGCGTCCATGGTGACGGTCGCCAGCACGCCGACCGCGAGGCTCGTCCGCAGCAGCGGCGGCTTGTCATAATCGGCGCCCATCGCGAGTGCATTCTACCCGCGGCGACGAGCAGGCGCAGAGCCGCGATTCACCCGCCGCCGGTGAGGCGCGGTACACTTCGGCCACCGGTCGTCGCGAGGCGCGCACGTGGAGTCCAACGGAGGTCGAGATTGTGATCACGCTCAAAGACAATGACTCGGGGGCCTTCATCGGCACGATCACCGAGGACCAGCTCCAGTTCCTCATCGACGAGCTCGTCGAGGAGACCTCGGACGACCAGGACTACTGGATCAACCGCGCCACGCTCGACCTCTTCCGGGACGACAAGGGGGACCCGGCCCTCATCGCCCTGATCGAGAAAGCGATGGGCGAACGCGACGACATCGAGATCGCCTGGGAGAGCGAGTAGCAGACGGCGTCGTGAGGGGCGGGGCCCCTCGCTACGCCCGCAGCGACTCGAGCGTGCTCCTTGCGTCGGGGGCCATCTCGAAGAAGCCCTCGAGCTTCTCGCAGCCGAAGTCGTCGCAGGCCGCGCAGTTCAGAAACCCCCGCTCGACCACGCAGGCACGGATGTCGCACTCACCCACATGACCGCAGGCGCGCTCGCCGCCGGTCATGCAGCCGTCGCACCAGACCGACGTGGGTGGGATCTCGGTCTGGAACTGCTCGCTCCACTGCGCCGCCACGCGGTCGATAGCGGCCGCGTCGCCGGCCTGCGTCGCCAGGTACGCGTCGCACTCGTCGCACACCAGCCCGCACGCTGAGATCAGTCTCTCGTTCATGAGGTCCCCTCCGCTCGCTTCCCGTCGCAGGGGACCATCCTAGTCCGCATGGGTGACGGGACAAGGGGGTGGTCAAGGGGCGGGGGCGGGGGGGGGGGGGGGCCCCCCCCCCCCCCCCCCCCCCCCCCCCTCTACGCGTACAGCACTCTCAGTCGCTCGACCCGCTTCTTGAGCGGCGGATGCAGCGGGCTTCCCTTGTCGTCCGACCACGGTCGCGCCCGCGCTCCGGCGGGGCCCGCCATGGCCGCGGGGTACTGCGGGTCGACGAACGCGAGCATCGCCATGTCCCTGGGCAGTCCCGATGCCTCGTTCGGGTCCCGGTAGATCTTCTCGAGGGCGTGGACGAGCGCCTCGGGGTTGCGCACCAGCAGGACGCCGACGTGATCGGCCAGCAGCACACGCTCCTTCGAGACCAGGCGGGTCACCAGGGTGGCCGGGAAGTAGCACAGCAGCGCCGGGAGCGCCAACACAGGTGACGACTGCATGAGGTATGCCAGCGCCGTCACGTTGCCGGCCAGCAGCGACGCGTACCGCAGGTCTCCGCCGACGGCGCGCCCGACCAGGTGGCCGACCACGGCCTCGAGCTCGTCGCGCTCCGTGATCTGGAGGAGCCCGGACGTGACGACGATCTGGGGCGCGCTCGTCGAACCGACGATGAAACCGTTGGGAGCGCGGTCGTCGATCACCTGCAGCGGGAGCGGCCGGATGCCGGCGGCGACCGAGACCTCTTCGAGCACGTTCGTCAGCCGGGACTCCTCGGCGTCGTTCGCGTCGCGGGCGCCCAGCTGCCGAAGCAGGATGGTGTTGCGGCGAAGCGCGATGTACACGAGCCACGGCAGGTAGACGACGAAGAACACGCCACCTATCACCAGGACGATGAGAGCTTCGACGCGGATCCTGCTGAGGCCCCAGACCAGACTGAAGATCTCCCCGAAGAAGGCGCCCAGGACCAGCGCGAACACGAGGCCGACGAGAAACCCGACGCAGACGACCGTGAGGCACTGCGCGCAGACGGCGATCAGAGACCGGCGGCGCGCCGACGCGATCCGGCCCATGAGGTCGGCTGGGAGCCGGGATCTGTACTGCGACGGGACCGTATCGCCCAGCGGTGAGGTCATCATCGCCGAGCCTACTCGTTTCTCGCGGCCGTGAGAACGGGGCGGGGGTTCGTAGTCTGGTACTATGGGGTTTGTCGTTACGGTCACCACCCACGGTGCCCGGGAGGACGTGGCCATGCGGCAGGCAGCACCCAGGATCGCGCTTCGCGCAGCGGCTATCGCCCTTGTCGCACTCGTTTGGCACGCCACTCCCGCGGTGGCGCACGTTTCGACCGGCGACGGAGGTTGGTTCTGGCAGCACGGCTATGAGGCCGGAACCATCTACGGCGACGTCACGTTCGCCAACGCCGACTGCGGATGGGCGGTCGGCACCGGCGGCGTAGTCGTCCACACGTTCGACGGTGGTGACACCTGGTATCGCCAACGCACACCCGCGACCGGCACCCTGAACGGAGTCGACTTCGTCACCTCGAGCGTCGGTTGGGCGGCCGGTAGGAGCGGAGCTATCCTGAAGACCACCGACGGCGGCGACACCTGGATCAGCCAGAGTGCGGGCTGCATCACCAATCTGCTCGGGGTGAGCTTCGTCGATTCGGCCGAAGGATGGGCCGTCGGCGAGGGCGATCGCAAGATCCTGCACACGACCGACGGCGGCACGCACTGGAAGGGCATGACGTGGCCGGTCGGCATCCTGACGGCGACCTGCCGCGACGTCCTCTTCGCCGACCCGCAGCACGGGTGGATCACTACAGACAAGGGGCTGATGCGTACCACCGACGGCGGGACGACGTGGTCGTCACCGTCGACGGGAACCTCCAACGCACTCACCGCCATCGCGCGCAGCGGCGACGGCACGCTCGTCGTTGGAGACTACTCGGGCGCGATCGCTCGTTCGACCGACGGCGGAGCATCGTGGCTGGTCTGTCCTCCGTGCGCCGTCTGGAAGATCGACTCGCTGGCATTCGCCACGGTCGACGAGGCGTGGGCGACCACCTGCAAGGGTGCCATCCTCCATAGCACCGACGGCGGCGCCGATTGGGAGCACGTGCGCTCCAAGCCGTTCGAGCTGGCGTCCCTGACCTTCAGCAGCACGACCAACGGCTGGGCAGTCGGCGCAAACGGCGCCATGGTGCGCACCACCGACGCTGGGATGAGCTGGAAGACCGTGACCTCAGGCGTCGCCGAACCCTACTACTCCGTTGCGTTCGCCGACGACGAGACGGGCTGGGCGGTGGCCTTCGACGGAACGGTCCGCCGCACGACCGACGGGGGTGCGACGTGGCCGTCGCCGAGCTTGCCAACGCCAGAGACGATGACGGACGTCCTGGCGATCGACGCCGACACGGCCTGGGCGGTCGGGACCGGCGGCGTGATCTTCAAGACGACAGACGGCGGCGATGAGTGGATCGCGCGAGCGTCGGACACCAGCGACGATCTGCGCCAGATCGTCTTCTGCACCGCTGACCGCGGCTGGACGCTGGGCGCCAACGGCGCTCTTCTGCGCACCACCGACGGCGGCGATCAATGGGACGTGCGCGACACTGGAACTATCCAGTCCCTGAGCGAGCTGGACTTCTTGAACGACGACGTCGGCTGGATCGTCGGCGACTACGGCACGCTGCTGCACACCACCGACGGAGGATCGAGCTGGAGCAAGCAGCACGAAGGCTGGCCCTACTTCGACCTGGTCGACTTCGTCGATCAGAACGAGGGCTGGCTGGCGAACGGTCAGGGCTCCCTCTTCCACAGCACCGATAGTGGCCACTCGTGGACCGAGATCAGCTATACGGGTGGCCGAGTCTTCTTCCGCTCGATCGACTTCAGCAGCAGCCTCGCGGGCACCGCGCGCGACGGCCTGGCGGCGCTTTGGCGCACGACCGATGGTGGTCAGTCGTGGGCCAAGGAGACCGCCGGCTGGCCGGACGGCTTCAACGACATGACGTTCAACGGCGACGCCGGCTGGGGAGTGGGGTACAGCGGCGCGATCATGCACACGACCGATTCCGGTGCCACGTGGGAGGCACAGACTTCCAGCGTCTCGACGGCCCTCAAGGCGGTGCACTCGAGTGGTTCCACCGTCTGGGCGGTCGGTGACCGGGGAACGATCGTCCACACTTCTGACGGGGGCACCTTGTGGCAGATCCAGGGAGCCGGCGTGCCGCGCAACCTGTGCTCGATCGCCGCGTCTCCCGACGGTGTCACAGCCTGGGCCGCCGGCCAGTACGGCATCGCCCGCACCACGAACGCCGGCAAGACCTGGGTCAACCAGACCGTGGGCATGCCCCCGTCCGGACTCGAATTCGCCGACGCGCAGAACGGCTGGGCGTTCGGGTACGAGGGGCAGCTTGTCCACACGACCGACGCTGGTCTCGCGTGGCAGCCGCAGAGCCTCGGGGTCTCACCTGAGTTCCTCTTCGACCTGGACTTCGTCAACGGCGATCTCGGCTGGGCGGTCGGCCTCTACCATTCCATCTACCGCACGACCAACGGCGGCGGCACCTGGCAGGTGATGGACAGCTCGGCGAAGTCGCTGGCGGCCTGTGCGTTCGTCAGCGAGACCGAGGGCTGGGCGGTCGGGAGCGGACGCATCGAGCACACCACAGACGGTGGGGCGAATTGGCAATGGCAGGTCGAGACGCCGACAGTGTCGGCGAACAGCATCGCCTTCTGGGACAGCAACACGGGGTGGGCCGCAGGCGATGCGGGAGGAGTCGTGGCGACGACCGACGGCGGCGAGACCTGGGTCGCTCAGGAGTCCGGCACCGACCAGTGCCTTCACGCGATCGCCTGCCGCAGCGCCGCGAGAGCTTGGGTGGTCGGTGAGTCGGGCGGTATCCTGCACACCGAGAACGGTGGCATTCCGGCTCCCGACGACGCTCCGCCTGTCAGCTCTATCACGGGCAACGCGGGAGGTGCCTGGATGACGACGCTGCCCGAAGTCGATCTGCAGGCCACCGACGCCAGCGGTATCCAGGTCACGACGTGGGCGCTCGATGCCACGACGACCAATCCCGGCAAGGTCCCCTGGATCGCCGGGTCCGAGCCTACACTCACCACGGAGGGAGCCCACAAGGTCCTCTTCCGGTCCGTGGACGACTTCGGGAACGCGGAGCGCATACGTTCAGCCTGGGTTCGCGTCGACTCCCGGGCGCCGACGCCCCGAGCTCCCTATCGAGTGCGCGCTTCGTCGGGAAGCACGGCGGGCATCAAGTTCCGAGTTGACGACCCGCGCCCCGGCAGCCCGACGGTGAACGTCACGATCAAGATCAAGAACGCCGGGGGACACGTAGTGAAGTCGATCAGGCTCAAGGGTTGCCGGGTGGGAAGGCTGATGACGTCGACGTTCCGCTGCAGCCTGAAGAGAGGCTCGTACCGCTTCTTCATCTACGCGAAGGACCTCGCCGGCAACCAACAGACGCGAGTCGCCAGCAACGTCCTGAGAGTGACCTGAGTCTGGGTGGGGCGGGGGGAGGCGGCTCTGCCGCCTCCCCCCGCCCCCCATGCCGCAGAGACGCCGGGCGCAGTCGGCCCCTATCGCTCCTCCTCCACGACCGGGACAAGAGCGGGCTCGCCGTAGCGGCCGCTCAGCTCATCGCCGTCCGGCAGGTACGACACCGAGTCGGGCACCACGTCCTGGCGCGGCGGAATGGCGATCGCGGCGAAGGTCGCCACGCCGACGGCCGCCGCGCCGACCCACAGCGCCGCTGTGAGACCGTCCACGAACGAGACCGGCGTGGCGTAGCCGCCGACGGCGGAGAAGACGCTCGCCAGCACGGCCACGCCGAAGACGCCGCCGACCTCGCGCACAGTGTTGTTGACGCCCGACGCCTTGCCCTCTTCACTGCGCCGCACCGACGAGAGCACCAGGTTGGCGACCGGCGCGAAGTAGAGCGACATGCCCACGCCGGCCATCACGAACGCCGGCACCAGGTCGCCGTAGGGCACGGCCGGCGACGTGACGAGTGCCATCCACGCCAGGGCGCCCGACATCAGAGCCATCCCCGAGATGAGCAGCGGACGGCTGCCGATGCGGTCGGAGAGGATGCCGGCGATCGGCGCGATGAAGATCGGCATCGCCGTCCAGGGCAGCGTGCGGATACCCGCCTGCAGCGGCGAGTAGCCCTGCACGATCTGGAAGAACTGGGCCAGCAGGAAGACCGAGCCGAACATGCCGAACGACATCAGCAGCGAGGTCAGGTTGGCGGCCGAGAAGGCGCGTCGGCGGAAGAAGCGCATCGGCACCATCGGCTCACGCGCCCGCAACTCCCAGGCCACGAACGCCGCCACCAGCACCGCGCCGGCGATGATCGGACCGGCCACGCCGAGGCTCGTCCAGCCGTGCTCGTTGCCGCGTACCAGGCCCCAGACGATGCCGAACAGGCCGGCGCTCGCCAAGCCGAGCCCGGGAAGGTCGAGCGAGCGGTTCGGCCCCTTCGATTCGGTCAGGCGGAAGAAGGCGACCGGCAGCAGCGCGATGCCGATCGGCACGTTGAGCCAGAAGATCCACTGCCAGGAGAGACCCTCGACGACCGCGCCGCCGACCACCGGACCGAGCGCCACGGCCAGACCGGCGGTGCCGCTCCAGATGCCGAGGGCAAGTCCCCGGCGAGCCGGCGGGACCGCCGCCGACAGAATGGTCAGCGTCAGGGGCGTGACGACCGCGCCGCCCACGCCCTGCAGGGCGCGCGCCGCGATCAGCGCGTCGATACTGGGCGCCACGGCGGCCAGCGCCGAGCCGACGGTGAAGATGGTGAGCCCCACCAGGAACATCCGCTTGCGACCGAAACGGTCACCCAGCGCGGCGCCGGTCAACAGCAACACGGCGAAAGTCAGCGTGTAGGCGTTGACCGTCCACTCCAGGCCCGAGAGCGACGCCCCCAGGTCTCGCTTGATCACCGGCAGCGCGGTGGTCACAACGAGGTTGTCGAGCGACACCATGAACACCGCCACCGAGGCGACAACGAACGTCCAGATCGTGATTGCCCTCTTGCTCATCCTGCTCATCTCCCTAGGTTGGTGGTCCTTCCGACCGCTTTGTGACTTAGCTATCACTTACTTCGGAGGCGAAAAAAACACAGCTACGCCCGACATCTCGCCCAGCGGCGCCACGAGTCGTTCAATCGCAGGGCTCCTCTCCGCACATGAACACCCCCACGCACATGCGTGCCCAGTCGGCGTCGACCTGGGAGAGGTCCATGGCCGCAGCGACGTTCATGAGCATGCCGAACGCGAGCCAGCCCCTGACCTCTTCGTCCGAGGCGCCCGCAGCCGACTGCACAAAGCGCACCAGGCGCAGGAACTCGTCGCGCACCACTTCTGCCACTTCCGCGTCGTCGCAGGCCGCGTACGCCTGCATCTGCATGAGCAGGAGCGTGCGATCGTCGAGCAGCCGATGGTAGGCGACCCCCATGGCCAAGAGGATGGCCTCGGTGTCAGCGTCGTCGCCGGCCTCGGCGGCGGCGCTGCGGAACGCCGCCACGGTGCGCTCGAAGGAGCGCCGCACGGCGGCGATAAAGAGCTCCTTCTTGGTGCCGAAGAGCTGGAAGAGATAGGGCTGCGACACGCCGACGCGCTTGGCGATCGTCGTGACCGGCGTCCCGTGCAGCCCGCCTACGGCGAACTCACGGGTCGCCGCCTCGATGATCTCGCGGCGGCGCTCTTCTTTGGTGAGTCGGGTGGTGGTGTTGGTACTCATGATGTGCAGTGTACCATAAGTTAGTGGTCACTAAACTGGCAAGTGGCCGCCAGTCACCGTGTAGGTACGCTCGATCTACCCGAACCGTAGTAGCGGCGGGCTCGTCGTTCCGCCTCGGCTGCCCCGCCCAGGACTTCATCCTTGACTGATCATCCCCTTAGCTCAGGCCGCGATCAGCTCGGAGTATGTGGTCGGTGGCGTGTACAAGACACAGCGGTTCAGGATGCGGCGGAAGAGGTCGAGCCGTGCGTCACGGCGGTTGAGCC
>Ga0315282_10004601_pt1 | contig 23946 bp, 22 predicted proteins | sample YL17G07_20_MG_FD_203693 | JGI IMG/M metagenome (GOLD analysis project Ga0315282, IMG submission 203693) | Sediment microbial communities from Yellowstone Lake, YNP, Wyoming, USA - YL17G07_20 | ecosystem: Environmental > Aquatic > Freshwater > Lake > Sediment | place: USA: Wyoming | collected... | reverse complement strand
AGAATACACGCAAGTGCACTACACATCGGACAGCCTAGTCCACAGCGCCTACTGCTATCGAGGACCTGCCGACAGAAGCCAGCATAAACAGATTCAATAAGCTTGATTTTCACCTTACCACCGTCGGGTTCGATTTCAACGTCGCGAGCCACCTCAAGATCTTCCACGAGCACCTTTGGAAGGTTGTGAACAAGAGTCTCGACGCCGCAGTTCCTCAAATCGAAACCCAACTTACTCTCAATCAGGTTCGCAAGTGCGAGGCCGGGTGGAACAACCAACAATCCCTTCGGATCGTCAAGGCGCGTCTTACCCTCAACCTCACTGCTCTTCGGAATCGTTGAGAACGGCTCCGAAGGAATAAAGGCAACAACCTTCTCTTGACCATTGACCGGAATGTACACAGCCCTCTCACGGTAACCGATCCCTTCAGTAATTATCTTATCAATAGCTTTTAACGACGACAGCGCGGTCGAATTCATCAGCTGCGACTGCACGTAGCTCTGAGGCTGAATGAAAAGCAGAAGCGCACCCCAGAACGTCAAGCCTAAACCAGAAAATGCTAGTAGATTCGATGAGACTAGGATCGAGGATACCAGAGATAGCACACCGATCAGCAAAAGCGCGTAGGATATCATTGCTGAGGGCAGATGTTTGCTACGCTGGAGTTGCACTCGCAAACTCTCGTTCTTATCTCTCAATTCTTGCAGCGTTTCTAGCCTTGATTCATCTGGTTCTGGACGCTTATTGGGCTGCGTTTGTGGTTGTCGCAACAATTGGCTCGAACTTTCCTGCCTTAAGGCTGATGGTATTGTTCTATTCATTGTGGGCATCTTGTCTATATTAACTTGTTCACTTGTTCTATTGCTGCTCACGTTGGACGCAGCGGACAGAATTGTCTCTCCATACTTGGAGGAGAGGAGATTAACCTTGCTTGTTCTGTCCCTTGCAGACCTCAGAAGAGTGGAGTAGCGATTCGAGCATTCCTCGCAGACAAGGTCATCCTTCATAGCTGGGCGAGTTGCACAGAGCTCGCACATAGCCTCACTCAATTCTTCAAGACCACCCAGAACAATATGTGACACGTGGCCCATCGGGAGTCATCATTACTGGTTGCAAAGGCATACTCTTGTCTGCGGTTTGAATAATGCTTAGCCCAGTTTGATTGACAACCACAGCCATCACGAGATAGACCACGTCTCTAATCTTTCTTCTCTTGGCTCTAATACGTATGGACTGGAAAGATAAATGCGTGGGTTGAAGTGACCAAGGTTCAATTGACTAAGTCACTAACACCAACTGGAACACCCTGAATACAACAATGGCCAGGAATATGAAAGCGACCAACAGCGCCGCCAACCTCAGGCGGCGGCGGTCAATCACTAGTCCAGTGCGACCATAATACGGTGACACAAGCTCCGACGTCACAAGTAAGATTATCGCCATGACGGCGCTCCACAGAGAAATGTCACCTACCGTCAGCGGAATAAGTGGAACCTGTAAAGCGAATATTGAACCGCCGCCTTGGGTATCGATCGGCAGTATAGTCACCTTTGTGCTAGGCTTCTGTTGCATAAAGTAGGTTACGGAGAACGTGAACAGTTGATTTGGCGAGAGAGTCTGATTGAAGATGACCGATGTCCTCGAAGCATTCAAAACCCTAACGCCCACCGGACCCATAACCCCGCCGAGACCCGAATTAACAGGGAGCGTGATGAGGAATCTCTGGGGAACTGGGTGGATTCCGTTCTGCTGGCTCCAAGTCAGATTGAAGCTATTCCCGCTTGAAGACCTCAACCCCATGTTGAAGATCAAACGGAACTCGTACCCATCGCTCTTCGCGTCTCCAAAGTCCACTGTCATATCCCCGGCTTTGCCATTGATTGCGAGGGATCGATTCGTGTTGGCCTCGTAAGCCGTAATGTCCGTCGTATTCGGTATACTGAACGTGATGTGATAATTGCTGGAAGTGGTGCTTTGTGGGTGGATTCTCACCGCCAGGTTGACGCGTGCGATTATGGGTGGATCATACAGTTCAAAGAACCATGAACGATCCTCAGTTATGACCGGTCTTATCGTGAATCGATCCAAATAGAGTGGATAACCATCCGCCAGCAACTCCATCCTCCAAACTCCAAATCTCACCGCGGCGGGACTGTCTGCTATCTGTAAAGACTCCGAGAACCAACACGGTGTCGTAATACACTCACTATCGCGGGATGTCGAACTGTAAAGTGCACCACTCGGATCGTACCATTTCCAAGTCAGGTTAGCACTGTAGAACGCGGCGCTAAGATAGGAGTAGACGTAGGTGTCATCCTGCGTGAAGTCCGCAGTCTTATCGACCGGGACATAGTTGTTCCCGTAAATTATCCCCTTCGCCAAACCATGCTCGAGGACAGTGATGGCGGGATAGGCGGCGACTTGAACACATCCAGCAAGCAGGAGAACTATGAACAGTGCAAAGGGTATGATTCTTCTCATATCACGCGCACCGCATAGCAGAGGGTTTTCTCGGACTATGTCAAAGCGCCTACAATTCTGAGGTGGTGTGGTATTGTTGTATTGGTTGCGGAGCGGGGTTCAGTACTTTCGATGGCTAATCTTCTAGTCTCATTTTCCATTCAACTCGCAGCCACCTAGATTCACTTGGTATCGTCGCGAAAGTTGACAAGGGAATATCTGGAACATTTCAGCCTCTGTTAATTAACCTTAACCGGAGACTCGGTGAGCGGTTTCCTGCAGTTGAACAACCGGCAGAACCCCACTATAGAAATTCAGTTCACATGTTCTATCGAACGCCTCCACAACGAATTAAATTAACAGCAGCTAACGCTGCTCGAAAGTGCTACAGCCTTGGTGCATTCATCCCTTCCCACACCTACAGTCAGGGAATCAACAGTCATTGAGCACTGGACGAGTGATTTGCATCTTCGAGGTAGTGATTCTATCACTTATCCAACTTTGGTTGATTTGCGGCGTCGTGGTCTCAGAAACGGGAATTGGAGGCACCTGGACTCGGGGCAGAAGGCGCTTTTCCGCTGTGCCTTGTGGGTCGCTAGAGTGAGAGGCAAGATCAGCAACACAAAGTTGATGGCACAGGTTCTAGGCGTTGCATTGAAGATCCTTCAGACTCTTAGCCGCATCGGAAAAGCCGGAAGGACAAGAGCGACGATAATGTTTCAGGAGTTCGCGAAGCCCGGTGGAGTGTTCTGTTGGGCTCCACGCATGCGTGAATGGCTGGGTGATTCCAAGTACGTTCGGTATCTTGGAATGATGGAGGTGAACGCGTAGTATGAGCAAGGACCAGGCGATCGGCGCAGTAATCCTCGCGGCCAGCGTGATTGGTCTCGTACTCTACACGTGGCTCCTGTACGCCTTTGCGCTGGTGGTTCTGCAGGTTACGGCGTTCATCGCGGTTGCGGCTGTGCTTGTGATACTGGCGTGGATTGGGTGGACGATGACGACGACGCCCCCACCCGCCCCATTCGAGCCTGAGCTATCGACGAGGCCAGTGACTTCAGCGAACCCAGAAGAGAAAACCTAGCCTAGCGGACTAGACGAGCCTAGGACTTATCATGTTGAACCAGACCCCCAGCATGCGTGACGCCTACGCAAAGCATGGCGGAGTTCTTTCCTTCGCACCTCAAGTGAATCAATGGTTCACAACGACGCAGGATACGTTTGGTATCTTGGCGTTCTGGAAGTCAACCCATAACATGAGTGAGGATCAAGCCACCAGCGCTTTGATTCTGGCGGGTAGCATTCGACCGGACAGTATCTCTAGAATTGACGTACTGGTGTTCTAGCTGGTCATTTCACAATCGAGATAGAGATTGTAGTCGCATTCGGTTTTGAGAAATTGATAACCACCACGATGCCCGACATCGCTACCCCTATGAGAGTTGTCGGAGAAGATCAAGTGCTGAATCTGCTCAGAGACACAGTGGTAGTTATTCCCGCACTGAACGAGCAAGAGAGCATCGGGCATGTATTGCGAGATCTGAAGGAGGTAATGCCTGAGACTTCGTTCATTGTGGTGGACGGAAATAGCGCCGATGAAACAATAGAAGTAGCAAAACGGCTGGGAGCTGAAGTCTTACTGCAAGATGGCAAGGGTAAAGGTGATGCGCTACGTCAAGTCTTAGCTCTTGATCTTAAGGCAGGCAACATCGTAATTATGGACGCGGACCGATCGATGCGTGCGCAAGAAATTCCGGCGTTGGTCAGGGCACTGGCGTCCGGCGCGGATGTGGTGAAGGGCTCGCGTTTTCTCCCTGGTGGGTCGTCAGATGATCTGACCTTCATGAGGCGGTTTGGAGCACGACTGTTTGTGCATCTTGTCAATCTGATTTGGTCTACAGACTATTCGGATTTGTGCTACGGTTTTCTGGCTTTCAAGACTAAGGCAATAAGAAGATTACATCCGCATCTTAAATCCTCGAATTTTGAAATCGAGACTGAAATACTCATCAAGGCAGCGAAGTTAGGTCTTACGGTTGCTGAGCTCCCCAGCAAGGAGCTCAGGAGGCATAACGGACAATCACACCTATCCCTACTCAGGGACGGCTTTCTCATCTTCAAGACAATAGTGAAGGAATGCTTGGTTGGTCATCGTTCCGTATCCACTCCCTCACCGCTTCATGTCGTGAGAATGGGACGCAATGGACGCGTTGCTGAAATCGTGAATAATCACGCAGTCGACTAACAGTCGTTTCCGATCGAGTACTTATTCGTCCACATATTTCTTGACAGGAGTTAACTCCCGTTTTTCTCACGGACTGTTCTGACATCGCGGCCTGGTGTGTCAGGGAATTATCTGGCATTGCTGATTACCGCTTTGTGCACGTGGAAGTGCTGACGGCTAGATGAACATCAGCGTAATTGGTCTGGGAAAGATGGGTCTGCTTCATGCAGCGATCGTAAATTCCCTGCCAGATGCTAACGTGACCTCTGTGTGCGAGAAGGACCTGTTTTTGTCGTCGGCTGCCAGAGCGGTCTTGCCGAAGAATATAACCGTCTACAGAGATGTCAAGAAGATGATTCCGGAGGAGCGACCGGATGCTGTTTTCGTGACCACCCCTATTGACACTCATGTTTCTATTGTAGAGGATCTACTCAAGACGGAAACGAATCTGAGTGTGTTTGTCGAAAAACCTCTGGCGGTTTCTCATGAGCAGGCAAGGATTGCGTGTGAACTCGCAAGCCGTTCGCGAGGAGCGCACATGGTGGGTTTTCAGAAGAGGTATTCGCCAGTCTTCCAAAAGGCACAGGAACTTCTGAAAGAGGCCGTTGACGCGCCGCTCTTTTTCAGAGCATACTGTCTTTCTTCCGATGTGCTTCGCGAGGGAAGTGCGTGGCGATCAAAGAAGGGCTCTGGCGGAGTGCTGCTCGATTCGGCACCACACTTGTTGGATATTCTGATATGGTTTTTCGGAGAACCAACCTCTGTCATGGCGGTCAAGAAGCACGTGTACTCACATGAGGTTGAAGACTACGTTCATGCAATTTTGTCATTCGAATCCGGTTTACAAGGACACGTAGATGCCTGCTGGAGCGTGAGCAACTACCGACTTCCCGAATTCTTACTTGAGATTCATGGAAGAAATGGGATGCTGACTGTCACCGATGATTTCGTCAAGTTTACTCCCGGAAAACAAACAGGTGGAAATGGAGGAGGCCAGACGTATCACAGACAATCCTTTCATACGCCAGTGCCTTTCCTGCTTACAGACCCGGAATACACTCTAGAGGACACTGCTTTTCTCGACGCCATTCGAACTCGAACCACACCAGAAACGAATTTCGTTCAAGCAGCAAAGGTCAACGCCTTAATTGACAGAATTCTGGAGAACGCTGAACAAGGAGGACACAAATCGCGATGAAAACTCTGCTAATTGGAGACAATAGTTTCATCGGAGTAAGCCACCTGTCCCAGGAAAGAGCTAGAGAAAGAACAGAAAGGCTTGATGTGAAATCCATCGTCGAGATAATCGAGACGGCAGTCTCGTGCGGGGCGACAGGCTACACGTTCTCAACGCACCCCGTGAATCTACAGATCTTGAGTGCCCTGCAAGATTCAGGAAAGATCGAGAGCACATTTGGTCTATACCCAGTGCTGCCATATGCCCAGGGGTACGTAAGGCTCGCAAATGAGAAGGGAATGAGAGGCCTAGTTGACGAGACGTTGTCTAGGCTGTCACTGTTGGACAGGACAAAGGCCATTTTCGACAGCGGTATCTCCGCACTTAGACTTGATCCTCTGGGAGTAATGAAAACATACCTCGACATGGAGCTCAAGAGCTACCTCAACGCGAAAACGAGAAATGCTAGGCTTCGAAGTGTGCTACTGCACGAAGTGATCACGGATCTCTGCTTGGGGCTCAGAGATGCCCACTTGTTAGATGCGTTTGCACAGCACATACGGGAAAAGTATCATGCAAGCCCTGGCTTTGTGACATACAATATCGTGCGATTTGTCGAACTCTTCCGGAAAGCGGGACTAACTACGAATGACGTTGTCATCATGGCTCCTTTCAATAGCGTTGGATACCAAATGAGTCCCTCAAAACATTCATGCGAAGCCTGCCTGCCTTCTCTTTCGGAATCAAATGTCATTGCAATGAGCATAATGGCAGGAGGATACCTGAAACTCGACGAGGCCATTGATTACATCCGCACCCTGCCCAATCTCTCTGGCATAGCGGTGGGAGTATCGTCTAAAGAGCATGCGCGCAATACTTTCACGAGACTCCGAGATGGGGTGCTAGGTCGAACAGACACCGGAGCCAGTCAAGCAGGCCAGCGAAAAATATGACGGACACATTGACTGGAACAAGTATCCCAATACCGCGTTAAGCGCACGTTCCAGATGAAGGTCATTCCTAAGTGAGCCCCATGTTCAGGCAGAATCGGCGCAATCTGCTGGTTGTTTTCATCACGCTTCTTATCGTCTTCGAGATGGTCGCTTACGTCGCGACAACGCCGCAACCACAGGAGCATTTCTTCCAGTTCTACGTACTGGGCGCGAACCGGATGGCGGCGGGCTACTATCCAAATAACGATTCCAACATTCGGGTCGGAGAGTCAGTCAGATGGCTCGTTGGAGTGACAGATCTCATGGGCAACGTGCAGCTTGTTTCGATTCGTGTGAAGCTGGGGAACCAAACCATCAGCGCGCCAGACGACCTGCAAGGTCTACCTTCGCCCGCCCCTCTGGTCACTGAATTCATGCGCGTAATCCAAAACAACGGGACATGGGAGCTGCCCTTCGTATGGCGGATCTCCAACGTCTCCTCAGTCGAAGGTTCAACACGGATCCTGGAATTGCGGATCAACAATCAAACTTACCCTATGCAAGGTTCGTTCGCACGCAACGGGTTCAACTTTCGATTGATCTTCGAACTTTGGACGTGGAACGTGGATTCGTCCGCACTTGAGTTCGGCTGGCGAAGCGGGACTGAACATCGAGCAGCCTGGTTGCAAATTCAGTTTAACGCCACTATTACACTGGTCTAGCGTAATTCTCATGTTCACAATGTCCAATCTGATCATGTCTTCGAATTCGCTTCTGAATTACCCCGAAGACATCATGAGACATAGAGTCTATCGAAGCGTTCGGTGGCTGCAACTCTGGTTGGTTCTAGAGTGGGCGGTTCGCTCTCGAGACGTGCAGGGGGGTGAACTAACATTTGAGGCGCTGCCCCATCCCGGGATGAAAGCGACTTCGGCTAGGCAGGTTCCTCGCGGCTTTAAAATACTCCCTCGGAGATGGAACACCCTCAGGAATAAGTTGGCCAAGTTGTTGCTCTCCGAACAGAAGAGGAAGCTATTGGTGGAAACGCGTGACATTCTTGAAGAGCTCCTGGAAACAGAACAGGTCTTGAGAGATAAGGCGTTGATGAAATCCATCAAGGATTCTCATGGAGATGTGAAGGCGGGCAGGCTCTACACAATTGAGCAACTCAAGAAGCAACTCCGTACAGAATTCGTGCAACCATGTTTTCCTCAGTGAAAGCATTTGAAGACCAAATCGCACCTCCCAACTGTGGCGATCGTCGGAACTCGCGGGATACCCGCCAGCTATGGCGGCTGCGAGACAATCGCAGAAGAACTTGGAGCAGCTTTGGTCAGAAAAAGTTTCAGCGTCTGCGTCAGTTGCGAATCTAAGCGAATGAAGATCGAACTCAAGGGCACGTACAGAGGCATGCGGCTCGCATATTTCCCGGTAATACGTTCGATAAGAAACCTTTCTGAGGTAATACTCTACGATGCACTATCAGTCCTCTGGGCCGCCTTAGTGGCTGACGTCATTTACATGCAGGGCTATTCAAGCACACTTGTCTTGCTCTTTCCTAAGCTGCTTCGAAAGAAAACTCTAGTCAACGTTGATGGTTTGGAATCGAAGCGGAGGAAATTCCATAGAGTACTGCGAGTTCTCTACCGCGCCCTCGAATTACTGAACACCAGAATTGCGGATTATCTCATCGTGGATTCTCATGAAATCGGAACATACTATCAAAATACGTTCGGCGCGGATTCCGTCTACATCCCTTATGGCATAAGTGAGATTGAACCTCTTGATCCAAGAGTTCTTGACCGTTACGGACTCAAGAAAGGCGGGTATTACCTAGTAATAGCGAGACTGATACCTGATAACAACGTAGATTTGATCATTGAAGCGTTTAAATGCTCAAAGTCGGACAGAAAACTCGTTATCGTTGGGCCACTCGACAACACCCCTTACGTAAAACTGCTGGTAATGCAAAAAGATCCGAGAGTAATCTTCCTAGGTGGGATATACGAACCGCGACTACAGAGGACACTGCGCAGGAACTGCTTTGCGTACATACACGGACACGAGCAAGGCGGTACGAATCCATCCTTGGTTGAGGCACTCAGCTGTCGGAATACTGTGTTGGCAATTGACGTTCCTTTCACTAGGGAGGTCGCCGAGGACTCAGCCCTATACTTCAAGAAGGATTCAAATGACTTGGGGAGTAAGATCAAGTCACTTGAACTTGGGCTGGACACTAGTCTCATGACGGAAAAGGCATACGCGGTATACAAGAGAAAATATACTCCGGAAATCGCCGCTGAAGCTTTCACCCAATTTGTGACCGACATCATGAGAAATTGCAAGACAGTCGTATCAAATCCGGAATGAATGAATCATGAATATCGTATTTGGTGGTGTGATATTTCATGAGAGTTGGCTGGGAGGGGAACCGCGCGTAGCCCTCGACATCGCGCAGGGACTAATCGACTCGGGCCAGAAAGTCCAAACGTTAGTTCCCCGCCGGAGAATCACCGTCAGCTCTTTAGCTCAACTGCCCAAAAAAGACATGTTCGAATATCTAATGACGTTTGTCAACGCGTTCGACGTTCACCCGAATTTGCTCAAGCGCTATCTTACCTATCTTAAGACACTCAAGCCTGATATAGTAGTCGCATGGTTCGATTACGATTCTTCCCTGCTTTATGCTACGGCGAAAGCTGGAATCCCTGCAGTGGCAGCCGTTCATTCGTACTACACTATGTGCCCGCTTAATACGCTCTTCATAGAGGGAGAAGGTGTCTGCCCTGGGCCATCATCGTGGCGTTGCTCACGGCATATATTGAGGAGCGTCGGGATCAAGGCGATCTTGGGAACCCCAATCGCCAATATGGCCTTAGGAGGTCTGACCATGTCAAAACTGGGACAACGCAAGAAGTTCCTAAGTGGTACGAGTGCCATTGTTGTTCCAAGTGAACATCTCAAGAGAAGGCTAGTTGAGCACGGCATAACCGAAGAGCTGGTCAATGTAATCCCTAACGGCGTCGACGTGAAGTCATTCAGAGGAAAGGAGTATGCTGCTGGCAAAAAGATCGTGTTTCTTCCATTTACGTGGTCTCCGGAGGCTAAGGGGTATTACCATTTTCTAAAACTCGCCAAAAACCTTGGCATTAAGCATCCCGACGCATGTTTCGTGTCGACTGGAGTAACAACTGGAACCGGAGACGTTCACGCGCTGGGATACATTCCTCGGGATTGCATGCTCGAATTAATGTCGAAAGCGTATGTTATAGTGATTCCGTCTATTTGGGAAGAGCCATTCGGCTTGACTGCTGTTGAGGCTATGGCGATGGGCAAACCTGTCGTCGCGTATGCAAGCGGAGGCATACCCGAAATAATAGAAGACCAGGTTACGGGTTACCTTGCTAAGACATCGAACATCGATCAGCTAACATCGTATGTGGAGAAAATCCTGTCAGACCCAGTAGCGGCCGCGACAATGGGAAAAGCAGGAAGAGAAAGAGCGCACAAATTCGATCTGGGCACGACTGTCAGGCAATATCATGAGCTTCTCTCCAGGGTTGCAAATTGATTACAGTAAGGTCGAGAGGAGTAAACTGTGACGCTTACGTCGGATTACTTCCAAGAGCAATATCCTGCGCCGAAACCAAGATCTGAAACTTTGAGTAACTATGTATTGGAACTCCGCGGGATGAATGAAATGCCAACATGGCAGGGAGCACTCAAAGAATACTTGCACACGTACTACCCAGAGCTTTTCAACGCAGCCGCTCTGACATAACATAATGCCTTGCGAGGCACTTTCTAATTTGCGACGCCACAAGCTACGTCTCCAAACTGTACATAGACGTTCTTGGCAGGAATGGATCGTCTGCTCCCGGGGCACTGTGATAGGCATATGAGAGTACTTATGGTTACGTCACAGATCAGTTCCGAAGGGCGGTCTGGCGGAGCTGGAATATACGCCTATAATCTATCCAAAGAGTTGACCCGTCAAGGCCATCATGTGGATCTAATAGCTACTCCAGACCCAGGTTGGGATGCCCACACTGCTTTCACCGTGTATGGATTGAAGCTCTCGACAATGCGAATCGTCGGAATGTTGAAGTGGAGTATTACGGCCACCGTTTACTCGATGAAACTCGCAAGGAAGAACCGCTACGACATCGTTCATGTGCACCATCCACTTTCGCATCTGTATCCTATGATGTCCACTTTGCAAATACCGATGATCGCGACTATCCATACGTTATGGTCTCTTGTTGATCCTCGCGAACCATTTCGTCCGCGTAGAATGATCAACTTTCTCATCGATCTAGCTACATTCAAGAGATGCAGAGCAGTCATAGTTCTAAACAGAGATAACGAGTCTCGTCTGCTCCGTTGGGGCGTTTCTCGAGAGAAGATTAGGTTCATTCCGAATGGAGTCAATTGCAGCAAAATTCTTGAAGTAAGTAGGAATACAAAGACACTCTTGGGGAGATTACACGTGCCACAAGGGGCCATTGTGGTCTTACATGTAGGCAGACTGGTCAAAGGCAAGGGACTTGAGAATCTGCTTGAAGCTTGGCAGATTGTTCAGGAAAGCGCGCTCGACTCTGTTTGGATGGTCGTCGTTGGGGATGGGCCCCTCAGAGAAAGTCTAGTGGAAAGATCACGCAGCATACCCAACATAGTGTTCGCCGGTTTCCTATCAAGAGGTGACCTGCTTACTGCATATGCAGAATCCGATCTGTTCGTGATGCCATCTGAAGGTGGGGAGGGAATGCCTACCGTGCTTCTCGAAGCAATGGCTGCAGGATTGCCAGTTGTAGCAACACGAATAGCTGGAATTTCAGAGATAGCTAATCTGGAGTTTGCCAAGCTCGTTAACCCTGGCGACTCACAGCAACTTGCCCTTGCCTTGCTCGATATGATTCATGATACAGCTTCTCTGAGACTCATGGGGACGAAAGCATCGTTGATCTCAAGTAAATATGATTGGAGCATCATAGCGTCCTACATCGTGAATGTGTATGAGTCTTGTCGGGCAAGGTACGATGGTAGCTGAAAGCCAAAGAAGGCAATGAGTAGACGGAACCTGACAAACCTCGAAGCACAGAGATCTTTTGGGAAACGTCCTTTTGGTCTCTGGATCGGGCTCCTCGCACCGTTGAAGAGCCCTCTCGAGGTTGCCGACATAGCGAGAATGACTCCGGAAATGGACTTTGTAATGGTCGGATGGTCTTACGACAAGTCGATCGCTGACCGGCTGCGGATGGAAAAACCTGCGAACCTGTATTATGTTGGACCTGTGGCGAACGATGTCAAGCGAGAACTAATACAGAAATGTTGTGTTGGACTGACAACATCCAAATACGAAGGTTTTGGCCTGACCCCATCGGAGTTTCTTTACGCGGGTAAACCTGTGCTGGCATATCCCCTAGATGTTTTCAGGGAAGTATATGGCGACCTAGTGATCTATGCTAACACGATTGATGATTTCGTCAAGCAATTGAGACATATCTGCAGCAGACCATCCTACGTAGCTGTTGATATCGAGGTAGTGGCGAGAAGGCTTGCGAAATATGACTTGACGGCAGCCTCTTCAAGGATATTGCAGCGGTTGGGTACGAGATCATTACTCGTATTCACACAAGACGTCCCGATGAATCGAAAAGACATAGCTGGATATTATTTGCTTCAGTGGCGATTGTGGGAGCTCATGAGAGAGAATGAGGCGGAACTGAAGATATTCGCGAATGGACAAAAATACTCGAGAGAATTCCATCTTGCGGATTCGACAATACAGGTAGGAAGTCTAGTGGAGTATCTTCGCTGCCACATGGAGGCGCGTGATTACAGCCCTAGATTTCTAGACCGTGTAGAAAGAAAGATCCTTGACCTAAGCATTCGAATCTTAGAACCGTTATCCTATGTCCACCGATATACTGCAAGACGAAGAGACATCCCATCAACCGTAATCATTGCTACTGGCTGCGGCCAAATATTGGGGGGCATCATAGTCAAGTATCTTTTCGGCCTAAAACTCGTGTGTTTAGTGCATGACATGCGTTTAAACAGATACGAGTGGGCTCGCAGCTCTTTTCCTATGAAGATCTACAACCTCGCCTACACGCACGCTCTCTTGCATGCGGATCTGATAATGCTAGTTTCAGATACTATGCGAAGGGAGTTTCTGAACTATTACCCTTACCATGATGACAGACTAATGGTGATATGGAACGACGATGCACCTCGCCCAAACTGGGACAAAAAACCTAATTGCCAAGAATGCAACAGATCCTGATGGAAAAAACAGCGCTGAAAGCCGAGGATTTTTGACGGTGACGAATGACAGTACCGCGTTCATTTTCTATGCTATGAACATAGTTCTCCTACTAGTAGGGTTTGATCTCTGGCTTACATACTCAACCATGAGAGTTTTGATTCTTTATGCAATCTTCAACATAATTCTGTTCCGTGCGAGTACTGGTGGCCGTAGATACGATGGTCCACCACGACGTACCGTGTCTGCCAAGGTGTCCCAATTACTTACGATGGTCCTAGTGCTTCTGCTTACAGGAACCATTGCCGGCACCTATCAGAGTCTCCACGCAAGGTCATCGTATCTGGTGGCTGTTATGGGAGTGACGATTGTGCTCTTTGTGGTAGTTCTTCTCATCTCGTGTGGACAGCCTGCATTCAAAGAGTCATATGCTTTGCTTGCTGCCATTTCCATCGTGTTAGTTGCGGGATTTGGAAGCTACCTCGCTCAGCCGAACCTGACCAACAGTCCTCCTTACACGAGTGTCGACGCTTACAGGGACTACACGAACGCAATCAGAATATTGAGCTTAGCGCGAGTCGATCCAGATATGATGATTCTGGCACAATACTATCGAGCGTTCCCAGTTGTGCCACTGGAGATCGCCAATATCACCTCCGTTGCTGGGCTGCCAGTAAATATTTCGCTTCTGCTTCTGGCAGTTATCGCCGATGGTCTTGCTGTGACATCGTTATTCCTATTGTCCAAGCGCGTTGCTGGAAATCTCGCCCGGAGCTGTTCAGGTCTGTTGCTCTTGCCAGTAATGCTAGTGTTTCTGCAGCCGCTGTTGATGGATCCGATTTGGCTCGTGGAACCGATAAGAATGAGTATTCCCATTGTCACAATGATATTATATCTGGCTTATACGCGAGTCTTCGGCTCAGCGCCAACTCGTTCCGTTAGTATCGTGCTCATCCTTCTCATCATGATGGTTGTTCCTTTGCATGCCGCCAGCGCGGCGTTTGTCATATTGTTTCTTGGCATAATGATTTTCGCGGTCGGATCTGGCAGGCCTGCTAGGGCCTCGCTTGCAATGCTCGGGGTGCTGGCTATGATGTTTTTCTTTTTGTATGTTCTCTTCTCCGCAGGCGGCTCATATGTTTCCGTACTTGAAGCCGGTAGGGCTGTCTGGAGCATGATAGAGGACAACCTGAGACTGAGGACTGGTTTTATCTATGACGCCTATCTCGCCCGATCACAACTCGGCGAGACGGGTTCTTTTCTGCTGTCGACTGTACCAGCTCTCCTGCTTTCAATCTTCACCACCTTTGTTCTCAAACTAGTGAAGAGTGGACGTAGTGTTGTGGCGGACGCTAGACAGCGGTCGTTCGACGTCATGCTTGGAATTTTGCTTATTGTCGGGTTTGGAGTGGGTTTACTGAGCCCACTTTGGAAGGTTGACACTAGGTACTTCACTTTTCCATTGACGCCGGCTGCAGTCGTGGCGGTTACGATGGTGATTGTGTGGGTGCTGGGTGATATGAGCCCTCGAAGGAAATTCCTAGTTGTTGGGTTGTTGTCGTTGTGCGTGCTTTCCATGGTAACTTCTCCCTCATATCTCGAGAGCAATCCTGCCTATACGCGGATGATGCCGATTGAAAGTGAAAGGGTCGCGGCAATGTTTGTTTCGACAACATTCAACACTGCAAGTGGTGTTGCTCAAGTCGTCACCGATTGGCCCTTCTACCCAGAGGTGCAAGCGTTGCTCTACTCTCGCAACATTGGCATCGAGAACAAGGTGGATGTCCCGAATCTGATGTTCTACCCGATGGCACAATGCCAGGAAACTATGATACTTTCTAGGAGATACTTCTTGGAAAGCGGGTACTTACAAACCATAAGTCCTCATGTCAAAAGCTTGAGCGATAATAGCACATGGAGTAACTTCAATAGGATCTACGACGACTACTCGGTCTCCATTTATATTGGGAAGCTGTCTTGTTGAAAGCCTAAGTTTATGATATTGCTTGGAATATTGCTGCAGTCACGCCCAAGAATGTACCGACTTAGCTGCTAGCAAGGCGAACGGGCGAATGAAGGGGTGAGGCCAATCCGCTTTGCCATTGTCTGAGAAGATTCACCTAAGCTGTAGGACGCTCGTTGCTTGAAGAGCTCGGGATAGACAATGCTCGGTTGGTTCTTCTGATAGTGCCTGAGATGGCTATAGATGGAAAGGATAACTCGGTCAAAAATACCCCAGCTGAGCTGGCAGGCATCCAAGTTGCAGGAAAGAATAAGTGGCTTACAATCATTCAAGACGCAAGCACGAGATTCTAGCTCGTTCCCATCACCACCAAGGGAATTTGTTCAGTTTGTTAAGTGAAGTCAGTAAATCGATTACTCAGGTAGCGGCATCTAATCCTGCCTTCAAAACTTACTGTGGCAAATATGCCATACATGAAGATCTTCTGACTTACATTCGGTACGTTAGAGGCCTTATGATGCTTGGTAAAATCAACCTCGAAACATCTGTTGTTCTCGATGCCGGATGCGGGTTCGGTTTCCCTGCTGTAGTTCTTTCTTTACCTGGAGTTCGAGAAGTCGAAGGGGTCGAATTTCAGCCTGATTGGGTCGCAACTGGAAACCGTCTCAAAGAGCGACTGGTACTCATTCTAATGTCAACGTGTCAGCCTTGTCACCAGTAAACGGAGCAACTCACAATGCGGTCGCGGGAACTCACAACGTCTTACGTTTTCGCAACAGGCACGTAACTTGCTCTCATTACGTGCAAGATGGGTCTTCTGCTTATTAGCTCATTAGGCCCCCCAAAGAGTCTCGCCACATTAAATCGTCCACGAACAAACTGACAACATTTTACCATTTCTGGCTTCACAGTCTTTCTTCGTGCAAGTATTGGCAGAGAGAAAGAGACACGGAAAAGTGACTGATTGAGGTCCGTTGAGAGCAACATCTCCCTCTAAGTCATAACAGCTCTTCCAACGTTCGGGCCTAGAAATTATATATTCGTCAGCTCGAAATCAAGCTAAACGAGATTCAATAATGAGAATCGGAATTATACACCCACTCCAAAAATGCAAGGGCGGCGGTGAAAGACTAAGTTGCTATTTGTCCAGATATTTGTTAGAAAAGGGTCATGAAGTAACTGTATTTTCTGATCAAAACGAATTGGCTTACCCAGAAACATTCTCAAACGTGAAGCCTATAGTGGAAACGCCCAAAATTGGAACAAGACTCATGAATTCACGCGTCTTCGGGTTATACGGACAATGGATATATCCGTTCTTGTTTGATTATTCTAAGGTTGATTTGCTGATTGATACGGTCGGCAATTCTCTTGTACACGCCAATCTGAACAAAAAAGTAAAAGTGTTCTACTTTCATCTTCCCCTTGTGAAAAAATTCTTAAACCCAAATGCTAGATTGCGACAGGAGCTATGCTACTACTATCCAAGAAGCTTGTTCGACCTGATCTCCGTAAGAGCAAGGAACGGACTGAGATATGCATGTAATTCTTTGTACATCAAGAATCTAATAGAATCGTACTATGGAATAGAGCCCGAAATAATAAGACCTGCTGTAGATACAGGCTATTTTGTTGCGTCCAAGAAACCTACCGAGGATTTTGTCTTGCTAACGGGCAGAATAGCAAGATTCAAAAAGTTCGAATTAGCTTTGAACTATCTGAGAAACGAAAAAGTCACATTGGCTGGCCAACTACAGGATGCTAGTTACTGCAATGAATTGAGAGAGGAATTCCCATTTGTACATTTCAAGGCGGATTTGACGGACAAGGAGTTGAAATGGCTATATCAAAATTGCAAAACGTACATTTTTACTAATTGGGAAGAACACTTTGGAATAGTTCCGTTTGAGGCGATGAGTTGCGAAAGGAAGGTCATCGTACCAGAACGATGCGGCGCAAGTGAGCTGATAAATGATGGTAAGAACGGCTTTATCGTTAAGAAGGATTTTTCTGATTTTAAGGAAAAGTACGATGATGTAGCCAATGCGAATGCAAGCATAGGAAAGTCCGCTAGAAAGACTGTGGTAGACAGCCTGGCAATTGATGTAATGGGAAAGGCTTTTGAGAAATTAATTAAGTGATAGTTCGATCATGGGTGCCTCGATTGGCTCTCAAAGGTACCTCGTTCGCACGAGGCGGTTGATCTACAAAGCCCTCTTTCCAGTCTTTGTGATTCTTCTAGGTTGCCTAATGCCGATTCACACGATGGCGGCGGGGACCGATTCTCTCTCCGGCCCCATCTGGTCACAAGGTCATTATTTCCCGAGATTTCCCGCGGTTAGCAACTTGTTGGTCTTGGATCTTAGTTATCGACTCAATGATCGCTTGGTGCTGACGTTGTTGAGTCTCCAAGGAATCGTCAACCGTGACTCTCCACAGATCTACCTAATCCTCGATCAATACGGCTCGTTTTGGCTTCAATACGCGAAGACGACCATGCCGTCTCTACAGACGACACAACTGAGTTCTGAGACAGACCTAATCCCAGATTCGCTTCTGAGATCAAAGGACTTGTGGTTTACGACCCATCAGTTCCTGATACGATTAACGTCGCGACCACGATCGCTGGACTTCAGGACAGACTTGTTGTTGATCCTACGTCACTTCCTATGATTCAACAACTTCTGGGATTCGTTGATGTATTTGATCTCCGCCGTAATGTTAGTAGCTTGGGATGGTCCAATTCGCCCAGCGGACGAGTACGGCTCTATCAGTGGGTCTACGATAATCTTTGGCTGAAATGCGACAAGCGGATAATTGGAGTGGCGAATCCTGGAGTTCCAGTCTCAAGTTACGGCGTTTCGTTGGGAGTCCGTGACTATATTGTTGCGCTACGTCTGGTAACACTGTACCTTACCCCAGTGATCCTGACCAAGAAGCACTCTATGAGAAATTCGTCTCAACAGCTCCAAGTCCCATTCCAATATTCGGCTGGGTAGATCATGACGAAACTAGTACGGTCTCCCTAGTGTCGAGTTATGGTGATTGGGTTGCTGTATTGAGCCACGTTAACAACCCGACGTACCCAGCGGACCTGACCATCCTATCTGGACTTCAAGTTCAACCAGTAAAATACACGCCGAGAATAGACAGAAGTCGAGTACTGCGAAGCACCTGCAGGATGCATCCGAACCATATCCCCTGTGTCGATACTGCGGGCACTACAAGAACAATCATAATGATGAAAAAATATTTGACGAACGGCTATCAAACAGTTGGAAGATTGCTTACGCGAAATATAGAACAAACAAACCGAAACTACTACTATATTAGCGGGCGGATTCATACTGAATCTCACGGACTTGCGCTGGATCCTTACCGTAGCAGGCCAAACTTGAGCGACTGTTCAAATAGACAGTACACGTTAGCTCAATACGTTATTGCATGTCATTTTCAGAGCGCAACCTAATTGCCGATCTCAAAGTCGACCTAAAAACAAGATTTTTGAGAGCGTTTCTACCAGGCCTCAGTCTGGATGACAAGTTCAGGTTTCTTCTTCACTCACTTTTCGTCCGAGTGCGTTCTGAGCTTGTTGCCAGAAATATGATGCCAACTGAGCTGGCTCATTCACTAGATAGAATCATGAATGGATTGATCAGAGGTGTGCGCATCAGAATAGATGGCGTGAAATATGTCTTGGTGGACTCAGAAAGCTTCTCATTAGTTTCGCCCGAACACGAGAGTTGGTTGTGGAAGCACCTAGACGTGAAGGAGAACGAAGTCTTCTTGGACGTTGGAGCGCACATTGGTAAGTATGCCCTGAGAATAGCGAAGACTGTAAAGAACTCTAAGGTGGTTGCAGTAGAAGCGCACCCCCAGAAGTTCGGCGCCTTACGAACTGGGGTGAAACTTAACGGACTCGATAATGTGATTGCATTAAATCTTGCAGCTTGGAATGCCAAGGAAAGACAAAAGCTCTATCTTGCCGCGTTCGCAGGGAGACACAGCATGAAAGCAAATATGTGCTTAGGCTATGTTCTGGTTGAAGCGGAACCCCTAGACCAAACTCTGAAACGAATCGGCATAGATGCCGTCGATTGGATAAAGATAGATGTGGAAGATGCAGAGAACGAAGTCTTGCGCGGATTAGCTGACACAATTAAACACTGTAAGCCACACATAATATTTGAGAGTCGGAATATTGAACTGTACGAACGGTCAAGGGAGTATCTCGAGCAATATGAGTACGTTTGCGAAAAAATCGCCTTTGATAACTACATTGCTATTCCAAACCGGACCATATCAGCAAGCAAGCAGAGACCGGCTAGCACAACGTCATGAGAATGGTAGAAAGATCAAGTCTGGGGTTTGCTAGAGATTCGATAAATTAGCCGGTACATGTAAGGTTACTATTAGTACTTGTCCGAGAAATGTCAGTGCGGATGACTTTGATGCTAGTGTATCGAACTCAATGCCTCAGAAATAGAGACACTTGCGGTGCAAGTACAAAGCGAGTAAAGTCTGTGAATGGCTTCATACTTGGCTTTTGTTGTTCGAACACTGGGATTCAATTTCCCGATCGGCACTCTCATGAGTTTTTTGGCCCTTCAAATCAAGGCCGGATCCTTAGCAACGCTCTTCGACTAGCTTCACGCTATGTCAGCTTTACTGCGGCTCCCGATGCTTTTGGATTGTTGCATGACTGGTTCTTGAGGAGTCTTCTTTCTAGCTGGCTTGTTCTCCGTCTCTCTGATTGTCTTCGAAAGACACTCACAATATCACGTTAGTATCATAGGTTCTTGCTTGAACTTCTGTTGCAAACACTCTGCTTTATAGCACAGTGATGTGGAAGTTAATTTAACGGGCACTGTCATTTGAATCAAAGTCAGTGAGTCTTTGTAACTGAGACGATGAATGCGCGGTGACGAAAACACAAAGGTTTCCTAAGTCAATGGGACGTCAGGTAAGACTTGACTGGTCCGATTGAGCCTCACAGCTGGCCTATCCGCGCAAGATATCGAAGCTGTAGAGTTCTGTTAGCAGTCTTTGTGGTTTTTCTAAGCTGTTGCATGTTCCCTAGGACGATGGTTTCCTATGAGACGGTCTCCTCTGAGCCCTTTTGGTTGCAGGATCATTATTTCCCGAAATTTCCTGCAGTGGGCAACTTGCTCGTTTTGGATCTCAGTCAGGAATTGAATGATCCCATCGTCTTGACTTTGCTGAGTCTTCAAGGCATAGTGAACCGGGATTCTCCGCAGATCTATTTGATTCTCGATCAGTACAGTGCGTTTTGGCTCCAGTACGCGAAGACCGTTATGACGCTGCGAACTACGCAACTCTCTTCCGCGTCAGACCTTATTGCAAGATTCACCTCCAGGATTAAAGGGGTCGTGGTTTACGATCCATCAGTCCCAGACACGATTAATGTCGCTACCACGATCGCTGGACTCGAGGATAGACTTGTTGTTGAGCCATCATCCCTTTCCGTGATTCAAGGAGTGCTGGGATCAGTTGATGTGCTTGATCTTCGGAATGACGTTACTCGGCTAGGATGGTCCAATTCGCCGAGTGGCCGACTCAGTCTCTATCAGTGGGTCTACGATAATCTTTGGCTGAAATGCGACAAGAGGATAATTGGAGTGGCGAACCCTGGGGCTCCGGTCTCAAGCTTTGGCGTCGCGCTGGGCGTCCGTGACTATATTGTTGCCCTAAGGCTTGTAACCCTATACCTATCCGCCGAAGACCCGTCCGAGGAAGCTCTCTACAGGAAGTTTCTTTCATCAGCACCCAGTCCAATTCCAGTTTTCGGATGGGTGGAGAATCAAGAGGATTCAACGGTATCCCTAGTGTCGAGTTATGGGGATTGGGTTGCCGTGATAAGTAACGTTAACAACCCCTCATATCCAGCAGACCTGACAGTTCTAGGTGGACTTCAAGTTCAACCGGTAAGATACACGCCGAGAACAGGCGAAGGCCTGGTTACACGTACGATTACGCCGGGGGTGTATCTAACCGCCTATGTTACTGATGGCGATAACCTAGGTTACGATCTTAGTTTGGGTTTCGGTCAATGGGACGGGTACCAAACTGGGAATACATCGGTGGGTTGGACAATTAATCCTACACTGGTCGACATCGCGCCTTTGGTGTGGAATTACTACATGGCTAGTAAGCGCGCAGCAACTTTCGTTGCTGGGGCATCGGGAGCCGGCTACGTCTTTCCCGGTAGGATGTCCATGGTTCAGTTGATCAATTATCTTAGCCATGCGCGAGAATATTGGCAGATCACAGGCCTTAGGACCACGCAAGTACTTGACACCGCTTACGAGTTTGGATCTGACCGCGCGGCCACCCCTAACGTGACGGAGCAACTCTACGCTTACGAGCTCACACCGCTCGGCTTGTTCAGTGGATACAATTCTCTTCTTAGGCCTAACATGTTACCGTACGCACTTGGAGACCCTTCTGACACCTTCTTCTATCATGATTTCGGCGTAACGGTTGCTCCCAACGCGTACTCCCTCTACGGTGATCTTGGTTGGACGGAGTCACAGGTCGCAGAGAACCTGCTCACAATCGCGGATGGGAAGCAACCGGTTGACGCGGTCACCTATACAGCAGCAAACCTGCTAGGGTTTGGTATGGTAGTCAATGATACGACATCGACCTCAGGAAAGGTACGAGTGGGACACGGCTCAGGGGAAAGCTCATTTCTCACATTTGGCCAGTACCTCACTCTCCCCCCTGGAGACTATCAAGTTACCTTTCGGTTGAAGTCCACAAACATTACTGCCCCTCTTCCTTTGGCAGTGCTTGATGTCGCTGATAGAATAGGACATCAGATCCTAGCTCAAAGGACAGTGCTCACCACGGATCTTCCGCAGGATTCTTGGCAAAACATGAGCTTAACCTTCAGGCTCCTCAACATAACGGATAACGTTGAGTTCCGGGTTAGATTCCTGTCTGGTTCCGCTGACCTGTACGTGGACACAGTCAAGTTGCTAAAGCTTGACGGCTGGCAAATAACAGGTAACAGCCAGCCGGTTTTCGTAGTTCTCTCCCTCATAACAACTTCAAATCCGGGAAAACGCGCCCAATTCCTAGAGAAACTCGCCTCGCTTGATCCTCGCATTCACCTCCTCAATACCGACGAGTTCTTCACTGTAGTGAATACGTACATAGGACACACGTCCCCATGCCCAACGAACATAACTCAAGCTGCGGGGATTACGCAGAGAACGACGGCACTGCACGGAACTGGGACGCTTTCGCATAGCGCTAGCCAGATTACATTCACCAACAGCGATGGAGCGACAAAATTCCTAGACGTAACTGCAACCATGTCAGGAGTAAGCACCTTCTGGATCGCACAGATGCAACCTTTTCAGATCCCAAGCTCACGAACCGAATCAGATCACAGATCGAACTCATTATGCAATTGATGGCGCGTTCGAACTTGATGATATTGGATTATTAATGACGCAATTCAATTCACTCTATTAGCTGTGGAAGACGTAGTGTTAACTGTTGGAGGGGCGGATCGATTGAAGCATTGGAGATCAGAGGATTCACAATTCGAGAAGAATGACATCGAAGAACAGGTGCTGAGATACATCGCAGAGAAAGGCCCCGTGAGCGTTTCTGAACTGTATGAGGCTCTGACCGTCAAGGATTCTTCGCTCACAAAGACCAAACTGGTGGAGGTGGTTCGAGGATTGACTGAGCAAGGCAAAGCTGATTTGGAGGATATCCCCCCAGCCATAGGATCCTTCGGTGAATACTTGCAGCTCTGGGAGAGAAATTTGTGGTTCTACGGATCGTTGGCAATGTCGCTCGCCACATTGTTAATTATCTACGTGGTGCCCTCCGAGTTTCCCTTCGTAACTCTACGATGGGTTTTCGGTTCGCTCTTTGTCCTCTTCATTCCAGGATACGTTACGGTTGAAGCATTGTTCACTGAAGAACGTCAATTGGATTCGATTGAACGCTTTGCGTTGAGCGTTGGATTGAGTCTGGCATTAGTCCCATTAGTGGGTTTCCTGCTAAACTACACTCCATGGGGAATTAGACTAAACCCCATCGTGATCTCACTCACCGTTCTCACGGTTGGATTGGCTATGATAGCCGTCACCAGGCGTTATGGGGCTAGTACCTACAAAAAGGAGAGCTAGAATAGGCCTCAGAAGATTCTCATGAGTCCATTGACTTGTCGATTCTTTTGACTGGCGTGACCAGTGATTGTGAGTAATGTGCGGATTCGATTCAAACCGCCAGTATGCAACCCTCGAAGAGTTGTAATGTCACAAATCCCCTCATGGAGGCTGTGTGCTGGTCATATTGAACCAGACCTGTAGCCATGCTGTTCGATGTTCGGTCCCTGCGAACCAGCCGAACTGGAAGGAACCTGTTTGATCATCCCAACTATAGAGTTCGATGATAAAACGGAAGTTGTAGCCGTTTCGGGCAGAGAGATCCTGTAGAGTATAGGTTGAATTGTTTATGCGCACCTGCAAGATTCGGGTCGATGCTCCGACGGTGGAAGCGTTTGTGATCTGCCAAACGACGGGGATCTCCCAGGTCTCGTTGTTGGCGAGAAACCGAGTGAACTCGCAGATGACGGGGGCTGGTGAGGGTAGGGATTGCTGGGTGTTGGGTGGGTTGATGGACTGGTTGCCGAGCCTCACGCGGATTGCGATGAGCTGCACGTTGCCCATCGAGTTTGCTGCGCCAAGATACCACTTTACTGGATCCCTCGATCGAATATTGGAATTTCCATTCGGGTAGTAATCTGCGGCGAGATGATTCGCGCCGAGCACGTATAATTGAAAGAACTGTTCCGTGGGGCGCGGGGTTGTTGCTATGTACGCAGCAGTCTCGAAGATCAAGAGGAGCACAATGAAGACCACGAATAACTCGCGCCGG
>Ga0315282_10004600_pt1 | contig 23948 bp, 26 predicted proteins | sample YL17G07_20_MG_FD_203693 | JGI IMG/M metagenome (GOLD analysis project Ga0315282, IMG submission 203693) | Sediment microbial communities from Yellowstone Lake, YNP, Wyoming, USA - YL17G07_20 | ecosystem: Environmental > Aquatic > Freshwater > Lake > Sediment | place: USA: Wyoming | collected... | reverse complement strand
CCGATGCCGAGGGGCGGTTAACTCTAGCGGATGCCTTGAGCTATGCGGGTAAGCTCGGCGCCAGGCGTATCGTTGACGTGGCAACACTGACCGGCTCCTGCCATATTGCCCTGGGTGACGATTGTAGCGGTGTTTTTGGTAATAACCAGGAGCTGGTGGACAAACTTATTGCCGCCAGTGCTGTTGCCGGGGAGCTTATGTGGCAGTTGCCGATGTATGAGCAGGCTAAGGAGCAACTAAAGAGCGAGGTTGCCGATATTAAGAATGTGGGGGGCAAGTGGGGAGGGGCGATTACCGCCGCCCATTTCCTGGCTGAGTTTGTCGGCAATACCCCCTGGGTCCATATTGATATTGCCGGTACCAGTCTCAGCGAAAAAGAGCGGGGCTACATTGCCAAGGGGGCAACCGGGGTGGCGGTGCGCACTCTGGTCAACCTTGCCCTTTCCCTTGCTAAATAAGGGGGTAGTGACTATGAAGGTTAAATACCTTGGGCACTCGGCATTTGTTATCACCTCGGACGAGGGGCTGAAGATAATAACTGACCCCTATAAGACCAGTTCTGGGCTGACCTATGGGGAGATAACCGAGTCGGCGGATATCGTTACTGTGAGCCATGACCATCTTGACCATTGTAATACCGCCGGGGTGAGGGGCAATCCTGAGGTGGTTAAAGGAGCCGGCAGGCCAACGGTTAAGGGGATAGAGTTTAACGGTATCGCCAGCTATCATGACGAGGCCAAGGGGAGGATGAGGGGTAACAACACCATATTCTGCTTTGATGTGGACGGTATTCGGGTGTGTCATCTCGGTGACCTGGGTCATTTGCTCGATGATAGGCAGGTGAAGGAGATAGGCAGTGTCGATATACTGCTTATCCCCGTCGGCGGTTATTTTACTATTGATGCCAGGGCTGCCAGCCAGGTCTGTAACCAGTTGAAGCCGAGCATAATTATGCCTATGCACTATAAGACGGAGAAGGGCATCCCCGGCGTTGTTGGGGTGGATGAGTTCCTAAAGGGTAAGGACAATGTCGCCCGGCAGGACTTGAGCGAGGTTGAATTCAAACAGGAAGAGCTACCACCCCCCAGCCAAATCATAGTCCTGAAACCGGCGCTTTAGCTGTTGACTAAAGTGGTATAATAGTATATGGGGGGTGAGGTTAGGGGAGCGAGAATTGTAAATTTGGATATAGGTTGTATTGTTCTTGCTGGTGGCAAGGGTTTGCGCTTGGGACGGGACAAGGTTCTGGAGGTTATTGGCGATAGTAATTTGCTCCAGCGGGTAGCGTCCCAACTCAGCTCCTTTAACAAAGATATTATTGTAGTTATTGCTAGTGGGAAGTCCCTTCCTCAGTTTACTGGTTACCCGAGGTTTAGAATAGTGACTGATATCTACCCCGGCAAGGGTGCCTTGGGTGGTATCTATACCGGACTTGCCACGTCAAACTTGCTACATAACCTTGTTGTCGCCTGCGATATGCCCTTCCTGAACCAGCCCCTGTTGCAATATATGGTGCAGGTTTCGCCCGGCTTTGACCTTGTTGTCCCCCGGGTGGGTGATTGGGTGGAACCGCTTCACGCCGTTTACTCAAAGGACTGTCTTATCCCCATTGAACGGCTGCTTAAGCAGGGTGAGATAAGGGTTAGGGCACTGTTTGAATTGGTTAAGGTCAGATATATAGAAGATGATGAGGTTAGCCGGTTTGACCCCAAGCACCTGAGCTTTTTTAACATTAATACCGAGGCTGACCTGGAGACGGCGCAGCAACTGGCAAAGGAGATGAGCGGTGATAAGCGTTGACCAGGCTCTGGAGAAGGTCCTGGACAGCATAGATATTCTTGGGGCGGAAGAAAGCCCTATTCTGAACTGTCTGGGGCAGGTTCTGGCTGAGGACGTATCTTCCCCGATTAATATCCCCCCCCTGGACAATTCAGCCATGGACGGCTATGCCGTCAGGTCGGCGGATACCCGTGGTGCCAGCCAGAAGTCGCCTCGTTCTCTCCGTGTTATTGGAAGGGTTGTTGCCGGGGCTACTCCCAGGCGTGAGGTAAAGGCGGGTGAGGCTATCCGGATTATGACCGGGGCGCCAATACCCAAGGGTGCTGACGCCGTGGTGAAGTTTGAGGATACCGATGAATCAGAACGCCAGGGAACCCCGCGGGAAATAGGCGTCCTGATTGAGGTGGAGCCGGGCGCGTGGGTGCGGCGGGTGGGTGAGGATATTAGCGCCGGGTCGCTGGTGCTAAAGAAGGGGACGGTAATCAGGGCGGCTGAGGTCGGTGTCCTGGCTTCGCTGGGTCGGAGCAGGGTGATGGTTATCCGCCGCCCGGTGGTGGCTATTATAGCCACCGGGGATGAGATAGTTGACGTTACTCAGCCGCTGCCCCAGAGTAAGACATATAACAGCAATAGTTATAGCGTGGCTGCCCTGGTTCTGCGCTATGGCGGCATTCCCAAGCTCTTGGGGATAGCCCTGGATAATGAGGATTCGCTACTGTCCAAGCTTCGCCCCGGGCAGGAGGCTGACATGGTGATAACCTCCGGCGGCGTCTCCCTCGGCGATTACGATAGGGTGAGGGAGGTTCTGGCGAAAGAGGGTGAGATTATCTTCTGGCAGGTCAGGGAGAGGCCGGGGAAGCCACTTGTCTTCGCTGTGCTCAGGGGCGAGGGGGGCAAAAATATACCCCTCTTTGCCCTCGCCGGTAACCCGGTAAGCGCCATGATTAACTTTGAGCTGTTTACCCGCCCGGCTATCCTTAAGATGATGGGCAAAAAAAATCTGGCTAAGCCCACCGTTGAGGCGGTAGTTGAGGACTCAATTGAGAATAGCGATGGGCGGCGTGTCTTTACCCGGGCGATTGTAGAAAAGCGCGGCGGTCAGTACTTTGCCCGGCTTACCGGTCCCCAGGGCTCAGGGATTCTGACCTCTATGGCTTTAGCTAACGGGCTGGTGATTGTTCCTGAGGATAAGCCCGGGGTGAAACGAGGGGATTTGGTTAAGGTAATGATGCTGGACTGGAGTGAAGAGATTGATATTTGATGCTTCTGGGTTTGTCTTTGAACCACCTCCGGTAATATCCCGGGCGCGGCGCGTTTTGATTAAACCGAGCGCCGCCTATCCGCTGTCATATCCGTTGACTACCAGCCCGGCGATGCTCTCGACGATAATAGATGGTATCAGGCAGATTAGCGATGCCGATATTCTAATCCTTGAGGGCACCCCTAGGGGCGAGCCGGTGTTACCGGTATACAAGAGCCTGGGCTACAATTTCCCCCGGGTATTGACGATGGATGTGAGGGATTGCGTCTGGGTGGAGGTGGATAATCCTCTACCCAAGCCCCTGGCGATGCCTACCTTCTGGGTGCCTAATGTTATCCTGTCTTGCGACTACCTGATAACGGTGGCGCCATTAAAGGTGATTAAGGGTAGCGGAAGCCTTAGCATAATGAACCTGCTCGGGGTGCTGCCGAGCCGGAAGTATGGGGGTGGGGCAAAACGGGGGTGGAAGGATTTGTACAGTCTGGGGATAAATAGGGTGATAGCTGACCTCTATTTTACCCTCCCCTTTGACGTGGGGATTATTGAGGCTCGCCAGAAGTTCATCAGTAGAAGAGACCCCACTCAGGGCGAGGTTGAGGAGTGTGGCAAGATTTTTGTTGGTGAGCCCTACGAGGTAGATTGTGAGGCTTCAGAGGTGCTGGGACTTAAGACCGATTACCTCGATTTAATCAGGGAGGCTAGAGTCGGGCTGGAAGGCTAAGGCTCCCTAATACCTTACGCTGAAGCCGGCGTACTTTCCGCTGTATTCAGACCAGCTGGTTACTACCTTTTCCACTTTAGCTGATGGCGGTCCCACCTTGAGCTGACTGATTAGCTTTTCCAGCCGTTTTCTTTCTCCTTCCGCCACCACCTCTACGGCACCATTGGGCAGATTGCGCACATAGCCGCTCAGGCCCAGCTCACTGGCCCAGTGAGAGACAAAGGCGCGGAAGAAGACGCCCTGAACATAGCCGTGGACTGCGGCATGCACCGAGGCTAAATCTGTCTTGCCCATCACCGTTTGAGCCTTTAACTCCCCACTCTCATGGAGCTTCTGGTAAGCAGCTATATCTCTTGCCCCTCCTCTTCCTCTCGCTTCCTCACCTTTTTGATTACTTCCACTTCCATCGGAGGGGGGAGGATGGTGGTGGTTATTTTCTTAGCCTCTTTCTTGGACTTCTTCTTTTCTCGCCACCTATAATCTCGTTTTCCCATAGCATCACCTCTATTTGGGCATAATAACTTTTGGTGTGGTTAATTAAAGTTTAGCAGAGGTAAGTTATGGTGTAAAGTTGCTTGGAAGTCGGGCTAGGGCGGAGCGGGCGGCTTTGGTCTCAGCCGCCTTTTTACTCTTGCCTGACCCCCTGCCCAGGACGTTATTGACTGCCCTTACCTCAACGGTGAATGTTCGCTCATGGGCTGGCCCCGTTACCGCTATTACCTGGTAGGTAGGCTTTGGCTGCTGCCTTGCCTGCAGAAGCTCCTGTAGCTGTGATTTATAATCTGCCTCCGCCCCTTTCTTTAGCCCTTTACCGGTCGTTCTCAGGACAAAGTCCCTGGTTGCCGCCAGGCCCTGGTCAAGAAAGATAGCGGCTATTATCGCTTCTAAGGCTCCAGCCAGGTTAGCCGGCTTACGCCGCCCACCACTTGCCTCCTCCCCCTTTCCCAGATGGAGATAATCGCCCAGCTTGATAGCCCTTGCCGTGCGGGATAGGGCATCCCGGCGCACCACCGATGAGCGGAGTTTAGTCATCCCACCTTCGCTCAAGTTGGGGAAGCGCTGATATAGCTCTTGGGCGATGATAAAGCCCAGGATAGCGTCGCCCAGGAACTCAAGCCTTTCATTGGAGGCGGTGGCAAGACTTGGATTCTCATTGACATAAGAGGTGTGAATCAGGGCTTGTTCCAGCAGAGACCGGTCTTTAAACGAGATGCCCAGAGTTTTTTGTAAGGTAGCTAAGCCAGCCATGACTTTTCTTCTTAAGCTTAGCATAAATGGGCAAGCTGGCTATGTCAAATTGTTTCTCTTATTGTGATAGGCGCAGCAAAGGTGCTATAATTCTGACGCGTTGGGGAATCGTCTAGCGGTAGGACAGCGGACTCTGGATCCGCCAGGGAAGGTTCGAATCCTTCTTCCCCAGCCAGTTTATTTTATCTGTCCCTTTGACCGCTCTCAATGGAGGCTCGGTTGTGGGAATCAGGGGAAATGTCCAGAAGCTACTAAGTGAGTTGCCCGGCGGGGTGGAGCTGGTGGTGGCGGCAAAGGCAAGGACGGCTAAAGAGGTGCTTGAGGCGGTGGAAGGCGGCATAAAGATTGTCGGCGAAAACTATGTCCAGGAAGCAGAAAAAAACTATTCGGTGATAGAAAACAGGGCAAGATGGCACTTTATCGGAAGCCTCCAGAAGAATAAGGTGAAAAAAGCGGTAAGACTGTTTGACATGATACAGACCGTTGATTCTATAGAAATAGCCCGGGAGATTGATAAGCGCTGTGCTCAGATTGGCAAGGTGATGCCGGTGCTGGTTGAGATAAATAGCGGCCGGGAAAAGCAGAAGTCTGGCGTATTGCCCGAAGACGCTGAAAATTTAATCAGGGCGATTTCAGACCTGTCCAATATAAAAGTAATGGGACTGATGACCATGGGACCTCGCTTTGGCGACCCTGAGGAGTCCAGGCTCTATTTTGTAACCACCAGAAAAATATTTGAGCGGATTAAGAAGCTAAAGATACCGAGTGTAGAGATGAGATACCTTTCCATGGGGATGACCAATTCCTACCGGATTGCCCTTGAGGAAGGGGCAAACATGGTAAGGATAGGGACTAAAGTCTTCGAATGACCATTTGACTAAGTGAAGCCTTAGATTTAATCTATAATGATGGGTGGGCAGATGGCTCAAGAAGAGGAAGCGGAAAGGATAGCCCGGGAAGAGCGGGTTAGAGAAAGAATAGACGAGAAGGGAAACAGGTGGAGGAAGGTCTACTTTGGTGGTGGGGAGCATTTCCGAAACTGGCTGGAGCAATGCCGGGAGTTAGGCGAGGTTGAGGTGGAAGAGGTGGACAGCAAGGGGTTTAAGTGCTTTGAGGAGGGTGGGGAGAAACTATACAGAATCTGGATGAAGGTCGGGGGGAAAGTGCCTTTCGTTGACTTGGAAACTAAATAAGGCAAATGATAAAATAAGCCATAGTCAGGAGGTTAATTATATGGCATACAAGATTACTGAAGAATGCATTAGTTGTGGTGCCTGTGAACCAGAGTGTGCCAATGAGGCAATCTCTGAGGGAAATGAAATCTATGTAATTGACCCCGCTAAGTGCACCGAGTGTGTCGGCAATTTTGAATCGCCGAAGTGCGTTGAGGTCTGCCCGGTGGATTGCTGCGTACCTGACCCCGAGCATAAGGAAAGTCGGGAGCAATTACTTAATAAATGGAAGAAGCTGCACCCGGGTGAAACTCCAGCAGCTACCTAAAACTTTTTAGCTAAACTGCAAGTTACCTAGGGTCAACGGATGCAGATTAAGTTAAGCTTTCTCGGTGCGGCTCAGAATGTCACCGGTTCACAATACTTAATTGAAACAAACAATGTAAGACTTTTAGTGGACTGCGGCCTCTATCAAGAAAGAGAACTCATGGGGCGAAACTGGAGTCCTTTCTCTATCCCGCCCAAGTCATTAGACGCAGTTCTTTTGACACACGCCCATTTAGACCACAGTGGTCTATTACCCAAGCTAGTTCGGGAAGGCTTCAATCACCCGATATACTGCACGGCTGCTACCTCCGAAATCACCCAGATAATGTTGTTAGATTCGGCAAACTTGCAGCAAGAAGATGTTGAGTTTAAGAGGCGTAGACACGAAAGAGAAGGTAGAAAAGGTCCCTATCCAGAGATTCCATTATACACCAGAGATGACGCTGAGGCTGTTTTCCCATTGTTTTCATCGATTATGTATGGTGAGGCTGTCAAAATAGGCGATGGCGTTGAAGCTACCCTCTACGATGCTGGACATGTCTTAGGCTCATCTATGGTCAAGCTCAAGATATGGCAGAGCGGAGAGGAAAGGACGCTCCTGTTTTCTGGAGACATTGGCCGGTGGAGTAAACCGATACTTCACGACCCAACTCTATTTGATGAGGCAGACTATGTCATAGTGGAGTCCACTTATGGTGATAGGTTGCTTGAGCGTCCGGAAGATGCGGCTAACCACTTTGCTGAGGTTATAAATATCACCGCGAAAAGAGGGGGGAATATAGTTATACCCAGTTTTGCATTAGAGAGGTCTCAGGAGATTTTGTATTATCTAAACACATTCCTGCTCGAGGATCGCATTCCCCACCTTACGGTTTTTGTCGACAGTCCTATGGCAGTGAGTGTTACCGAGGTCTTCCAGAGCCATGCTGAGTTATTTGATCCCGAGATGGTTCAACTTTTACGTCAGGGGAAGTCGCCCTTTGACTTTCCTAGGTTGAATCTGGTAAGGACAACCGATGAGTCAAAAGCAATAGACCGCGCAATTGGTAGCACCATTATAATAGCTGGCTCCGGCATGTGCACCGGGGGCAGGATTAAACATCACCTTGTGAACAATATCTCAAGGGAGGAAAGTACCATCCTCTTTGTTGGGTATCAGGCAATGGGTACGCTTGGTCGACAGATTGTCGATGGTGCTAAAACAGTGAGGATTCTGGGGCAATACTACCCTGTTCGGGCAAGAATAGCGCAGATACACGGTTTCTCGGCACATGCTGATAGGGATGAGCTTTTCAGGTGGCTTTCCGGCCTGAAAAAGGCTCCTAAACATGTATTTGTTACTCATGGCGAGTCTGAAGTAGCGGAAAGTTTCGGCAACTTCCTCAGAAAAAAGACAGGCTGGGATATATCAATACCGGACTATCTGGCGGAAGTTGAGCTCGAATAGAAACTGGGATTAGCTCGCAATTGATAGGCGAAGTGAGAATTCACCAAATTGATTGAACAGGCCGTCATTTCGCTTGAGGCTACCGTGGTCGACCTGATACCGAAGACCTTCGGAGGCTGGGGTAACAATCTGAGTAAATGTTAAATACATTGAGCCTTCGTTTCTTGATGCTCTTCAAAATTCGCGTCACGACATTTTGAAGATGTTATAGCTGTTGGTGGGTCGGGGACGGGTGCAGATACAGCTATTGTTCTTCGAGCTACCTATCCTGCCTGTCTTTTTGATAAGGACCCGACAAAAAGGCTGGAGATAAAAGAAATAATCGCCATGCCTATTTCTAAAAAGTGGTGGGAGTAAGTTTAATAGTATGAAGTTGCACTTTACGATGAATTGTTACCCACGAAGGGCTATAATAAGGGTGCACGTTATCGCGAGAAGTCACTAACCTATATGGGAAATGTTTATGGCTGACTATGAGGTAATGCATATTGCAGTAGCCCCTCCGGCCAACCTTGATGCAAATCTCGTAAGAAGTGTAGCAACTGTTATCAACAAGAGCTCTTCCTATACACGCCTTCTTCTGGTCGGTGAGGTGCCTAAAGTCATTGCCCACTGCGATAGCATACAGATAGCGGAATCCGTAATTCAGAATCTGCGAGACCTGGGTCTTGTTGCAATTGCGTGTAGGGATTCTGAACTTCGCCAGTTCCCGCAAACATTCAAGGCGCAAACCCTGGAATTCGGAGAGAAAGAAGTTCTATTCCGAGACAGCGCTGGTCGCGAGAAAAGGGTAGTAGAAAACAATGTCTTCCTGATTCTCTTGGGGAGGATGGAAACTTCTGTGGAGGTGGAGACTACAAAGACCAAGACTAAGTTTAGTCTGACCAGGACATTGCTTATGGGCGGCATTCCAATCTGGCGAAGGGTTGATGAGAAAACCACAGCCCAGTCTATTCAGGTTGAGTATTTCGCCAGGCTGTATGAACGAAAATCACCAGATCCTAGTGTAGAGATTCTTCAGCAGCACATGAATTATTCGTTCTTAGGAGCAGCGGTAGCTGCGTCCTCTTTCACAAACTTTGGTACCGTTGTTCAGCGGCTCCGGGAGGTATTCCCGCAGGCGATTTTTGATGACAGGCTAGCGAAACCTTCAGTGCTAACCACGTCCTCCAGCCAAGTTTGGCAAGATATTGAGACAAATTGCAAGTTGATTTACTTGTTCCACGCAGTGACCAGCGGTCGGCTTGGTAATCCGTAGGATAACAAATTGGCTGTTTGTTGTTTCCGCAGGCGTTGTAGCCATCTCTAATTTGGTGTAACACTCTTCAATATTGCCACTTATGCGGCAGGTTAGAGCCCACAATTTCCGCTTATAACCCTATTGCGACTAACTTTTAAGGTGGAGTATCCTATCTTTACTACGGCTGCGTAGCGATTTTCGTGCCTAATTTGGAAATTCCCCCGAAAGGGTATTGACAAGGCAGGGATTGTGTGCTAGTATGGTATACGGTAATCGGTTGCCGTATACCATAAGAAGGATTATTAAGATGAGAAGGGTTTACATTAAGGAAGAGGCTTGCATGGGCTGTCGTCTCTGTGAGGTCTATTGCCAGTTACAGCATTCAAAATCAAGGGATTTAATCAAGGCATTCAAGGCGGAGACGCCCCGCCCTTTGCCCAGACTCAGGGTAGAAGCGAAAAAGCCGGTATTCCTCTCGATTCGCTGTCAGCATTGTGACGAGGCGCCGTGTATTTACGCCTGTCTCACCGGTGCTCTCAGTCGGAACCGTGATAGCAGTGCCGTCACCGTAGATGAGGAAAGGTGTACTGGTTGCTGGACGTGCCTCGCTGTCTGTCCCTTTGGTGCCATAAGACAGGATAGCTATCACCATAGGATAGCCAAGTGTGACCTTTGTCCCGGTGAGGATATGCCGGCATGTGTTACCAGTTGTCCCAATGAGGCGCTGGTATATGTGGAGAGTTAGTGCCGTAATATATTCTTAAGAGGAGGTAGCTATGTCATACAATTGGGGTCCACATTATATTGTTCCTTCGGAGGCGCTAAAAAAGTATTCCGGTAGTGTTCTGTTACGGGAGGAGTTTGACGAAGACCTGGTGAGTAAGGAGCTGAAAGAATTGGGTCTTGCTGGACCTATCATGAGGGTAAGCAACCCCTGGTACTATCGCAAGAAGAATACGGATACGTGGATTAGTATTGGGGAGTCTGAGGATATAGAGGAGAAGTTCCCGGTGAGGTGGGACACCACGAGATTGGTAAATGGGCAATACGAGATACTGGGATTAATGCATGTCTTTGTCAAAAAGGGCGCTGAGGAAAGGGCTATCGCCCGGGAAAACGTAGTTGAGGTTACTGTCGAGAACTAAACCCCGTAAGCGCATAGAGAAAGGGCTCGGGATGATTGCAATAATTGATTATGGCGCCGGTAATCTACGCAGTGTGGTCAATGCTGTCACCAGATTGGGTTACCAGCCAAAGATAACCAGCAATCCCATAGATGTAGTTAATGCCGAGGCGGTTATCCTGCCCGGTGTTGGTGCCGCCGCTGATACCATGGCAAACCTGGAGAGGCTAGGGTTGATTAGTCCGATTTATCAGTATGTTGCTGAGGACCGTCCCTTCCTCGGTGTCTGCATTGGGCTTCAGCTCTTGTTTACCGGTACTGAAGAAGGGGGGTGGCATGAGTGCCTTGGTATTATTCCCGGGCGGGTGCTGAGACTCCCCTCGGGGCTGAAGGTTCCCCATATGGGGTGGAATCAGGTAAGGCAGAGGGTCTCTCACCCAATATTTGACGGGATAGCGGATGAGGCTAACTTCTACTTCGTCCATAGCTATTATGTGGAGCCTGATGATAGGTCGCTGGTCATTGGTGAGACGGAATACGGCATTCCGATATGCAGTGTGATTGCCAGGGGTAGGCTCGTAGCAACCCAGTTTCATCCGGAGAAGAGCGGGGAGGTGGGGCTTAAATTTTATGACAATTTCATCAGGCTTGCCCTATCCGCCAGACAATGGGCAAGTAAATATGGTGAGGCGCAATGACTAAGATAGAGAAGGTAAAATATCTGATTATCGGCAATTCAGCGGGGGGCATTGGCGCCGCCGAGGCTATCCGTGAGGTAGATAAGGCGGGGAAGATTACCATAGTGTCCGATGAGCCCTACCCCGCCTATTCACGGCCGCTCATCTCGGAATACCTGGCGGAGAGGCGTCCGCTGGAGAGAATGCTATTTCGCCCCGCCGATTTCTACAAGGTGAACAATATCCAGGCTATTTTGGGCAGGAGGGTAGAACGGCTTGACACCTCGGCTCGCACTGTTGAGCTGGATGATGGCAGAAGAATTAGCTGGGGGAGGCTACTATTGGCCACCGGTGGTTTGCCGATTGTTCCCCGCATAGAGGGGATGGAAAGGGAGGGGGTATTTACCTTCATCAAGCTTGATGACGCCAAGGCGATTGACCGCTTTCTGGGTGAATACCCAAAGAGAAAGGTAAGGGCGGTGGTCATTGGTGGTGGACTTATTGGGGTGAGTGCTGCCGAGGCACTGGTGAAGCGAGGACTTGAGGTTACCATTGTCGAGATGAAGGAGCGAATTTTAAATACCATCCTCGATGAGGAAGCCTCAGCTCTGGAGGAGGAGACCCTGAGGCAGGCGGAGGTGGAGGTCATAACCGGTCATACCGTAGCTAAAATCAGCAGCTACCGGGGGGATGCTGTCACCGGCGTCACCCTTGATGACGGGCGCCCGATACCCTGTGAGCTGGTGGTACTGGCCATCGGCGTCCGGCCACATACCGAGCTTGTCTCCAGTACGGGGGTGAAGACAAACCAGGGCATTATCGTTGACCGTCATATGGCTTCGTCTTGTTCCAGGGTCTATGCCTGCGGCGATGCCGCCGAAGCCTTTGATTTCGTCTATGGTGAGAATCGGCTCACTCCTATCTGGCCCAATGCCTATTTGGGCGGAAGGATTGCCGGGTTTAATATGGCTGGGGTTACCAAGAAGTATCAAGGTGGGACAGCAGTGAATTCTCTTAAATATTTCGGGCTGGCTATTGTCTCTGCCGGAATAGTCAACCCGCCTGACACGAGTTACGAGGTACTCAGCAAGAAGCACGACCATAGCTACAAAAAGGTGGTATTGAAGGACGGGCTTGTGGTCGGCATGGTCTTCGCTGGCGACATTGAGAAGGCGGGCATAGTCTTCGGCTTGATGAGGGAGAGGGTAAATGTTGCTGATTTCAAGCAGGCCCTTGTCGCCCAGGATTTCGGTCTCGTTTCTCTCCCCGAGGAAATCTGGCGACCACACCTGGAGCTGTCGCCGTTAGCCTTGGCTTCCTTACCGACCCCTGTCGAGCAGACTGAGGAGATGCTGGTAAGTGAGTAGTATTTCTAAGTGAGTAGTATTTCTATGAAAGATATTAGGCAAGTTAATAACCCTTACCGCGATGACAAGGTGATTGATGCCTGCTCCCTGTTCGGTGTTATGGATACCTCGGGGAGGAGGTTCTCTGGTGAGGACGTCATCAGGGCTATTGCCAACATGCATGTTCGCGGCAATGGCCTGGGTGGGGGTTTTGCTATCTACGGATTATATCCCGACTATGCTGATTTTTACGCCCTTCACATCATGCACCAAAGCGGCGAGGGGAAGGGGCAAACAGAGGCATTTCTCAAAGATAAGTTCAGTATAGTCGCTGAGGAGGAAGTTCCGACCCGCCCGACCTCAGCAATTGTGGATGCACCCCTCGTCTGGCGTTACTTTCTGGAACCGGACAAGCGTAAGCTTGACGGGCAGTCGGAGGATGACTACGTGGTGGAGCGGGTTATGGAGATAAATAGCAAGCTGGCTGACAGCTTTGTCTTTTCCAGTGGTAAGGATATGGGGGTGTTCAAAGGTGTGGGCTACCCTGAGGAGATAGCCAGTTACTTCTGTCTGGAGCAATACGAGGGTTACCTTTGGACTGCCCATGGCCGATTTCCGACCAATACCCCGGGCTGGTGGGGTGGTGCCCACCCATTTTGTATTCTGGACTGGACGGTAGTGCACAACGGCGAGATTTCATCCTACGGGATAAATAAGCGTTATCTGGAGCAGTTCGGTTATCACTGCACCATGCAGACCGATAGTGAGGCAATCGCTTATGCTATCGACCTGCTGATGCGGAAGCACAACCTGCCGATAGAGATAGCGGCTAGAGTGCTGGCGCCGCCCTTCTGGGGCGATATTGGGCGGCGTCCTCCTGATGAGCAAAAGCTGCTCCAGACCCTGCGTCAGGTATACGGTAGCCTGCTCCTAAACGGACCTTTCACCATAATTATCGCCCATCAGGGCGAGATGATTGGGCTTACCGACCGTATCAGACTGCGCCCGCTCACTGCCGGGATAAAGGGCAACCGGCTCTATCTTTCGTCTGAAGAATCGGCGATACGCCTCGTCTGTCCCGAGCTGGATAAGGCATGGACGCCTATGGGCGGTGAGCCTATCACGGGCAGGCTGGGGCGGCCACTTCAGCCGGGGACAGTGCCGGTGGGGGAGGTATCAGGTGCTGACTAAGAGGATTATCCCCTGTCTTGATGTGAAAAGGGGACGGGTGGTGAAGGGAATGAGCTTTGTAAATTTGCGTGATGCCGGTGACCCGGTGGAGCTAGCCAGTTTCTACTCTGGAGGGGGGGCGGATGAGCTGGTTTTCCTTGATATAACCGCCACCCCCGAGGGGCGTGAGACTATGGCTGATGTTGTCAGGCAAATCTCGGAGCAGGTCTTTATTCCGCTTACGGTAGGCGGCGGTCTGCGCCGTATTGCTGATATGCGAACTATACTGGTGGCTGGGGCGGATAAGGTCTCAATAAACACCGCCGCCGTGCTTAACCCCGACCTGATTAAGGAGGGTGCCGAAAAATTCGGAAGCCAGTGTATCGTGGTCGCTATCGATGCCAAGCGTGTCGGCGGCAACAAGAACCCTAGGTGGGAGGTCTATATCTATAGTGGGCAGAAGCCAACGGATATTGATGCCCTGGACTGGGCAAAAAGGGTGGTGGAGCTGGGAGCTGGGGAAATAATGCTCACCAGCATCGATGCTGACGGGCACCGCGCCGGCTATGACATCGAGCTTACCCGCGCCATCTCAGAGGCAGTGAGTGTGCCAGTTATTGCCAGCGGTGGTGCCGGCACTCTGGAAGACCTCTACCAGGCTCTGGTCTTGGGTAAGGCAGATGCCGTTCTTGCCGCCAGCATCTTCCATTACGGAGTCCATTCTATCCGTGAGACGAAAGAATATCTGTCTGAGAGAGGAATACCAATACGAGTCTAGAGGGAAAGGCATGAAGACCTATTTACCGTCTAAATTCTTAGTGGAGCGAGACCCGGAGCGGTGTATCCAGTGTCAGGTGTGCGTTAACCAGTGCACCTTTGATGCTAACTACTACGATGCTGAAGACAACGAAGTGAGGAGCCGTGAGGAGAACTGTGTTGGCTGCCATCGCTGTGTGCTATTTTGTCCTACCCAGGCATTAACTATTAGAGGAAACCCCCTGGATTACCGGGAGAATTACAACTGGCGTCCTGAGGTCATTGAGGACATTATCAAGCAAGCTGAGAGCGGCGGCATGCTCCTCACTGGCATGGGTAGTGATAAGGAGCACTGTATCTATTGGGACCATCTGGTGCTCAATGCCAGCCAGGTGACCAATCCCTCCATTGACCCGCTGCGTGAGCCGATGGAGCTTACCACTTACCTCGGGCGAAAGCCAGACCGGGTGGAAATCGACCGGGAGTCCCTGAGCCTAAAAGCGGAGTTAGCCCCTCAGGTCAGGCTGGAAGTCCCGGTTATGTTTGCTGCCATGTCCTATGGCGCGGTAAGCATCAATGTGCACGAATCTCTAGCCAGGGCAGCTACTGAAGTAGGTACGCTATGGAACACCGGTGAGGGCGGACTCCACCCCAAGCTATATAAATATGGGGGCAATACTATTGTTCAGGTGGCGTCGGGGCGCTTTGGCGTCCATCCTGAGTACCTGGATGTGGCTAGGGTGATTGAAATTAAGATTGGTCAGGGGGCAAAGCCCGGTATTGGCGGTCATCTTCCCGGTGAGAAGGTTAGCGTCGAGGTTTCTATGACACGGATGATTCCTCGGGGAACTGATGCCCTCTCCCCGGCGCCGCAGCACGATATTTATTCCATTGAGGATTTAGCCCAGCTGGTTTACGCCCTGAAGGAAGCAACCAACTACACCAAGCCGATATCGGTGAAGATTGCCGCTGTCCATAACTCGGCGGCGATCGCCAGCGGCATGGTGCGTGCCGGGGCTGACATTATTGTCCTTGACGGGATTAGGGGAGCCACCGGTGCTGCCCCCAAGGTTCTCCGTGACAATGTTGGCATCCCTATTGAGCTAGCTCTCGCCTCCGTGGATAGCCGCCTGAGGGAGGAGGGCATACGGAACCAGGCTTCAATTGTGGTCTCCGGTGGTATAAGAAATAGCGGCGATGTGGCTAAGGCAATCGCCCTCGGTGCTGACGCTGTTTATATCGGGACAGCAGCACTAATTGCCCTGGGCTGCACCGTTTGTCAGCAATGTCATACCGGGAAGTGTCCCTGGGGTATCTGCACCAGCGACCTTGCTTTAACCAAAAGGATTAACCCCGACATCGGTGCCCGGCGGCTGGCCAACCTCCTTCGCGGCTGGAGCCTAGAGCTTAAGGACATACTGGGTGGTATGGGGGTTAATGCGATTGAGAGTCTGCGTGGTAATCGTCTTCATTTAAGGGGTATCGGGCTTAGTGACACCGAACTGGATATCCTGGGAGTAAGGATGGCAGGGAGCTGAAAATGGTAGTGAAAGAGACAAGCCTAGTAAAAATAGATGCCAGTGGTGTTTTTTATCGGGAGCTTAATGCCAGGTTGAGAGAGGCGGTCTCGAACGGCGCTCGGAAGATTGAGCTCCATAATGTCTATGGGCAGAGGTATATCGGCACAGATTTAGACAAGCCGGTTGAGATTGAGATATTCGGCACACCGGGGAATGACCTTGGGGCATTTATGAACGGGCCCAAGATTACTGTCCATGGTAATGCTCAGGATGGCTGCGGCAATACCATGAACGGTGGTGAGATAATTGTTCACGGCCGTGCCGGGGATATCATTGGTTTATCAGCCCGCGGCGGTAAGCTCTTTATTCGGGATGATGTTGGCTACCGGGCTGGCATCCATATGAAGGAATATCAGGATAAGAAGCCAGCGCTCGTCATCGGTGGCACGGCTCAGGATTTCCTCGGCGAATACATGGCGGGTGGTGTTCTGGTTGTCCTGGGTCTAAACCTAAATAAGGGTGCACGTCATCGGGCAAATTTTATCGGCACTGGAATGCATGGCGGCGTGATGTACTTAAGGGGTAGCGTGTCTGATTTTCAACTGGGTAAGGAGGTGGGCGTCGCCGAGCTTAATGGAGAGGATGGCAAGCTCCTGGCGAAGCTCGTTGGCGAGTTTGCCTCTCATTTCGGCTTTAATGCTGAGGAGATATTGAAGCAGCGGTTTATTAAGCTATTTCCGCTCTACCTGCGACCTTACGGCAGACTTTATGCTTATTAAGTAAAGGAGGTTTTTAGGTGTCAATTAATTATGGTGACACTGCCTGGCTTTTAATTTCTGCAGCGCTGGTGATGCTAATGACACCGGGGGTAGCCCTCTTCTACGGGGGCATGGTGAGGAGGAAGAATATTCTCTCCACCATCATGATGAGCTTCACCGTGCTAGGTGTGGTCGGTCTGCTCTGGGTACTTTATGGCTACAGTCTGAGCTTTGGCCCGGACAAATGGGGTATTATCGGCGGGCTTGACTGGGTTGGACTCAGAACGGTAGGTCAGGAGCCTTCCTCGGTCTATGCGACGACGGTCCCTCACCTGGCTTTTATGATATTTCAGGCGATGTTTGCCATTATCACCGTTGCCCTGATTACGGGGGCGGTGGTTGAGCGGATAAAATTCAGTTCTCTCCTTGCCTTTTCTGTTCTCTGGTTAACCTTTGTCTATTGTCCTATAGCCCACTGGGTGTGGGGTTCTGGCGGGTGGTTGGCTAAACTGGGGGCTCTGGATTTTGCTGGTGGTACTGTGGTTCACATCAGCGCCGGTGTCTCTGCCTTAGCCCTGGCGACACTGGTTGGCCCGCGCCGGGGCTTTCGTGAGAAGGAACCAATGGAGCCAAGCAATATCCCGCTGGTGGTGCTTGGTGCCGGACTGCTCTGGTTTGGCTGGTTTGGCTTTAATGCCGGCAGCGCCCTCACCTCAGGTGGGCTGGCAGCCAGTGCCTTTGTCGCCACTAACACTTCAGCCGCCGCTGCCGCCACCACCTGGATGATATTGAGCTGGATTTACCGGCGTCCTACGCTTCTTGGCGTTGCTACCGGGGCTGTGGCCGGGTTAGCCGCCATTACGCCGGCGGCTGGCTTTGTCTCCCCGATGATGGGAATACCCATAGGTGTTGTCGCCGCCGTCGTGTGTTACTACTGTATGCTCTTAAGAACGAGGCGGGGCATAGACGAGTCCCTGGATGTCTGGGCAGTCCATGGTATGGGAGGCACTTGGGGAGTTTTAGCCACTGGTATTTTTGCCAGCGTCGCGGTTAATTCGGCTGGTGCCAATGGCTTGCTTCTGGGCAATGCTATGCAACTTCTCAAACAACTGGCGGGCATTGGCACCGTTTGGGTCTTTGCTTTTGGCGCTACCTGGGTTTTAGGCAAACTGATTGGTGTTACTATGGGGCTGAGGGTCAGTGCTACTGAAGAAACTGTCGGTTTGGACATCTCGCAGCATGGTGAAAGAGCTTACGGAGGAGGTATGCTGAGATGAAGAAGATAGAGGCTATCATCAGGGAAGAGAAACTGGAGGCGGTGAGAAAGGCTCTGGAGACGAGCGGTTGTTACGGGATGACGGTGAGCGAGGTCAGCGGTCGGGGGAAGCAGGGTGGGCTCACCCTGCAATGGCGGGTGGGGGAGTACAGGGTAGATTTATTACCCAAGCTCAAGATTGAGGTGGTAGTGCCCGACGAAGATGTAGGCAGAATAGTGGATGCCATCGCTAGCAGCGTCCGCACTGGGGAGATAGGCGATGGCAAGCTCTTCGTTCTCCCTGTGGAAGATGCCGTGCGCGTCAGGACTGGGGAAAAAGGCGAAAAAGCAATATAAAAAATAGGAGGAACTATGACACCAGAAGAGGTACTGAAGTTTGTCAAGGAAAACAACATCAAAATCGTGGACCTGAAATTCAACGATTTGCCCGGCCTGTGGCAGCACTTCTCTATTCCCGCCAGCGAGCTTACCGATATTGACGACCCGACGCGGGGTATCTGGGTGGACGGCATTGGCTTTGATGGCTCAAGCATTCGCGGTTTCCAGAAGATTCAGGAAAGCGATATGATACTGATTCCCGACCCGGAAACGGCGGTGATTGACCCTGTCTGCGAGACCCCCACCCTGAGCATCATCTGTGACATCTATGACCCGCTGACCAAGCAGCCATACACTCGAGACCCGCGGTATATCGCCAAAAAGGCGGAGAAGTATCTGAAAGCAAAGGGTATTGCTGACACCAGCTACTGGGGTCCGGAGATGGAGTTCTTCATCTTTGATGATATCAGGTTTGACCAGAACCAACACTACGGCTTCTACTATATTGACTCTGATGAGGCGGCGTGGAATACGGGAAGGGAAGAGAACCCCAATCTGGGGTATAAAATCAGGTATAAAGAGGGCTACTTCCCGGTCCCGCCTCATGATTCATTACAGGATATCAGGTCAGAGATTATCCTAACCATGATGAGGACTGGCATCCCAATCGAAGTCCACCACCATGAAGTCGCAACGGCGGGACAGAACGAAATCGATATGAAGTTCGATACTCTGACCCGGATGGCCGACAATATGCTGTGGTATAAATATATCGTCAAAAACATAGCCAAGAAACATGGCAAGGTGGCTACCTTTATGCCCAAACCCATCTTTGAGGACAATGGCTCGGGGATGCATGTCCACCAGAGCCTGTTTAAGGGCGGGAAAAACGTTTTCTTTGACCCGAAGGGCTATGCCCTGATTAGCCAGACGGCTAAGTACTACATCGGGGGTTTGATTAAACATGCCGCTTCATTATCGGCGATAGTCGCCCCAACGACCAATTCTTATCGTCGGCTTGTGCCTGGATTTGAAGCCCCGGTTAATTTAATCTATTCGGCGCGCAATCGAAGTGCCTGCGTGCGTATTCCGGTTTATACCGATAACCCGAAGACAAAAAGAATCGAATACCGGCCGCCTGATAACTCATGTAACGGCTACTTAGCCCTGCCGGCAATGCTGATGGCTGGACTTGATGGTATTGAAAACAGAATCGACCCTGGGGAGCCTTTAGATAAAGATTCCTATCACCTGACGGCAAAGGAATCAGCCCGGATACAAACCGTGCCATCATCGCTGGAAGAAGCCTTGGATGCCTTAGAGAAAGACCATGATTACCTTCTTAAGGGTGACGTCTTCACCCCTGATGTAATTGAGGTGTGGCTTGAGTACAAGAGAAGTAAGGAGATTGACGAAGTAAGGCTAAGGCCTCATCCCTACGAGTTCTATCTCTATTTTGATGTCTAGGGGAGGGGGAACTTAATAGCTATTCAGCTTTTGAGGCGGAGGTGGTATAATGCGTCTTGTACACTTCAGAGAGACGGAGAGAGTCTATATGGTACAAGGTGCTGGCCCGGAGACGGAACGGAAGATAATGTCCATTCTTAAAGTATTGAGCGAGTCTTCCGAGCCGCTGGGGTCAATTACCATCGCTCGGGAACTGGCGCGATACGGTGTTTTTCTGAGTGAGAGAGCGGTTAGGTATCACCTGAGAATAACTGATGAGCGTGGTTATACCCAACCACTGGGCCGTGACGGCAGGATGCTCACCCCCCAGGGTCTTGAAGAACTCAAAATGGCTCTGGCGCCGGAGCAGGTTGGTTTCATACTTGAGAAGCTTGAGATGCTAGCCTTCCACACCACTTTTGACCCGCAGAGCCGGACTGGACAACTTCCGATAAATACTTCACTCATTGATAAAGATGGGTTCAAAAAGGCATTGTCAGCAATGAGTGATGTATTTAAGGCTGGGATTTGTGTCAGCGAGCTGGTAGCTACTGCGTCTGAAGGAGAAAGGCTTGGCTCGGTGGTTATTCCAAGTGGGAAAATTGGCTTTGCCACCGTGTGCAGTGTGGTTTTAAATGGGGTGCTTCTAAAAGCTGGCGTCCCTACAGAGTCTAGGTTTGGCGGAGTGCTTGAAATCAGGGATTCAAAGCCAAAACGCTTTACCGCCGTAATCAACTACTCAGGCACCTCCCTCGACCCGTCGGAACAGTATATTCGTGCCGGCATGACCAGTGTTAGCCAGGCGGCTAAGAGCGGCAATGGTAAAATACTGGCTAACTTCCGTGAAATACCAGCCCCAGCCAGAGCCATCGTTGACGGGAAGGTGGCTATGCTCAAGGAGGCTGGTATTAATGCGGTCTATGTGTTGGGTAATACCAGTGAGCCAGTTTGCCAAATTGCGGCAGGTCTGAATCGAGTTGGCATGGTGCTCCTCGGCGGGTTGAATCCAGTGGCGGCAGCATTCGAGTCGGGGATAGACATTACCAACATAGCCGAGAGTGGACTTATCGATTTTCAGCAACTAACTAGCTTCTGGCAACTCCAGTAGCCCCCAGAGCAAAAGTGGCTTCAAAGAAGGCAGCAGGTGAGTCAAGGGTTATTGTTAAACAAGGATCTCGGGTTCCTCCGCGTTGGCGCGGTGGTCCCTCTGCTTCGTGTGGCTGACGTTGATTTTAACGTTGCCAACATTATCGAAGCTATGAAAAAAGCTAGAGACGAGGGTGTGCAGATAGTAACCTTCCCCGAGATGGCTCTGACCGGTTATACCCTTGGGGATTTAGTCCAGCAACAGGCGTTACTGTCGAGGGCGAGAAGGGGACTGGGTGACATCCTGAAGGAGTGCTCGGGAAGTGCCATGGTTGTGGTGGTGGGAATGCCTCTATCTGTTGACCAGAAGATTTTTAATTGTGCTGTAGTATTAAACTCGGGGCGGATTCTTGGGGTCATACCCAAGACCTTCCTGCCTTCATACAAGGAGTTCTACGAGGAACGCTGGTTCTCACCAAGCCCCGATGCCCGCTCCGACATTATCGAACTGGCTGGGCAGCATGTCCCCTTCGGCACCGACATCCTCTTTGAGCTAGAAGGGATTGCTTCAGCAATCGTCGGGGTCGAGATTTGTGAAGATTTATGGGTGCCGCTCTCACCTCATGAATACCAGGCAATAGCGGGGGCAACACTGCTTCTCAACCTTTCCGCCAGCAACGAGGTGCTGGGAAAGGCGGACTGGCGCCGGATAATGGTGTCTTCTGAGTCAGGTAGATGCATAGCCGCTTATTGCTACGTGTCGTCCGGTATCGGGGAGTCATCCAATGATGTCATCTACGGTGGACATGCCATTATCGCCGAAAATGGGGTTGTACTCCGGGAATCGAACCGCCTGTCGTCGGGCTCCCAGCTTATTATTTCTGACATTGACCTTGAGCGGCTTGCCCATGACCGTCGTGTTAGCACCAGTTTCCGTGACGTCTCCCGACAACCAAGAAAGTTCAGAATTGTTGCCACCGAAGTCCAGGACCTGGTCGCCGCTAAATTGCAGCGGACATTAGACCCCCGTCCCTTTGTCCCTGCTGACCTGCCGAGACGGGCAGAGAGGTGCAAAGAAATCTTTTCCATGCAGGTAGCCGCCCTTGCCAAGAAGCTCTCCGGCGCTAATAGGAGCCAGGTGGTGATGGGAATCTCCGGGGGGCTTGACTCGACACTGACGCTCCTAGTTGCGGTAAAGACTATGGATTTTCTTGGCTTGCCCCGGGGTAACGTCCATGCCTACACCCTCCCTGGTTTTGGCACTACCCGAAGAACTAGGATTAACGCTGTCAAATTGTGCCGGGCACTGGGAGTGAGTTTTGGGCAGGTGGACATCACCAGAAGCTGCAAGTCGCACTTGAAAGACCTTGGGCACAAGGGCCAGGAAGATGTAGTCTTTGAAAATGTGCAGGCTCGCTATCGCACCGAGTTCTTCTTTAACAAGGCAAATCAGCTCGACGGTATCGTGCTGGGAACGGGCGACCTTACCGAGATTGCCCTGGGATGGTGCACTTTCTCCGGGGACCAGCTTTCGCACTATCACGTCAACGCCTCTGTGCCCAAGACGCTGGTCCGTTTTCTGGTGCGGTGGGTCGCCGACGAAGAGTTGGCTGATTCCCCGGCGCAGAAGGTTTTGTACAGTATCCTTGCAACCCCGATCTCCCCGGAATTGCTGCCGGCAGAGGAAGGCATTATTACTCAAAGAAGCGAGGAAGTCGTTGGTCCATTTGAGTTGGCTGACTTCTACCTTTATCCTTTTATTCGCTTTGGCATGCGACCAGGCAGAATTCTCTATCTGGCTAACGAGGTGAGAAAAGAGGGGCTCTTTGAACGCCGGTACACCCTCGATGACTTATATAAATGGCTCAAGAGCTTTATTGAGCGCTTCTTTGCCAACCAGTTTAAGAGGACATGCCTTCCCGAAGGACCGAAGGTTGGCTCGGTAAGCCTCTCCCCTCGGGGGGACTGGAGGATGCCCTCGGACGGCGAGACCAGGCTCTGGCTTGAGGACCTGGAAGCAATGAATGTAAAGTTGCGCGAATAACCCTCCGTCTACCAGAGCATCTTAAGGCTGTTGTCGTGGAAACGAAGGTTGAACAATTGCTTGCCTTGTGTAACTGTCTCTGACTTGCGCAACTTATCGATGGGCTTCCTTGAGAACCTAGCCACACGGGTTGGCCAGTTGGAGGAAAAGGTCAAACAATCCTCCGTGCACTAGAGCACCAAGAAAACTGATAGAAAGTTTGCTGGCTCCCCAGGATGGACTCGAACCATCAACATCCCGGTTAACAGCCGGACGCTCTACCGATTGAGCTACTGGGGAATTTCCCAATAAAATTAGCCTTGGTCGGCTTGTTAACCTTTATTCTACCACAGCTTTAATTTCGTAGCAATTTTCCAAGGAAGTGTAGCTTTAAGCCTTTATTCTACCGCTAGGTTGTTGGTTCGAATCCAGCTCGGGGAGCCACCTTTCGTGTCTGGACGGGCAATGGCTGACCGTCTCCCGGTTTCGGTCCTCTTTTCACGAAAATGGCTGCGTTTCACTGCCCTTGCCCCCTCTCTGGCCCTCTGCCTTGGACTTCTTTTCCTTGCCTTTCGCCTTGGCCGCCCTCTCCGCCTTTGGCGGCCTCTCGGCCCTGGGCGGCTTGGGGACGTCCACGCCGTAGTGGGCGTTCACGGCGTCGATGACGAGGCCGTCCCAGCTGACGCCCAGCCTGGCTTTCAACTCATTGAGTGTCTTTAGGCCCTCCTCGGTGGTCCTCGCGGAGAACACGTGCTGCTTCTCTCTCGGCATCCCGTCTCGCCCCCTTTCCGCCGTAATAATGGCGCGTTCGGGGGACCCCGTACACGGCGGCCGAGGAAGCCTGCGGGCGTTCAGGGACGTCCAGGGAGGGCACCGTCTGAATGCGAAGGATAGGGCCTACCGCGGCACCAGTTTTGAGCGATAGGCCCCAAATGGCAGCCATTTCGAGGTGGCTTTTCAGCGAGAAGGGTGATTCTTAACCAGAAGGCAAGCTTGAGGCGCCGAACCCGTGGCTGTCCAAGCAACTTGGTGGGCAACAATCCGATGAATTATTACCCACGAAAGGCTATAATAAGGGTGTACGTTATCGCGAGAAGTCACTAAATTATATGGGAAATGTTTATGGCTGACTATGAGGTAATGCATATTGCAGTAGCCCCTCCAGCTGACCTTGATGCAAATCTCGTAAGAAGTGTAGCAACTATTATCAACAAGAGCCCTTCCTATACACGCCTTCTTCTGGTCGGTGAGGTG
>Ga0315282_10004599_pt1 | contig 23951 bp, 18 predicted proteins | sample YL17G07_20_MG_FD_203693 | JGI IMG/M metagenome (GOLD analysis project Ga0315282, IMG submission 203693) | Sediment microbial communities from Yellowstone Lake, YNP, Wyoming, USA - YL17G07_20 | ecosystem: Environmental > Aquatic > Freshwater > Lake > Sediment | place: USA: Wyoming | collected... | reverse complement strand
TAAAAATACTGAATTCCATTAACCCCTTGTAAAATAAGGGGATGAGGCACGATAAATTATTTTTCATGCGAAACGAGGCAGGGAAAAATAGGTGACTGTCCCCTATTTTAGAGTGGAATTTAAATTTTAGGGGGTATTGGGCTAAAATGGCCATAAGCATTGGGCAAGGAGGATGGGAATGACAAAGACGAAAACGGTTCTGGCCATGGCCGCGGTTTTTTCGGTTTCGCTGCTGCTGAATTCCGCGCCCGAGGGGGACGGGGTTAATGTTTTCATCGGGAGCGGCGGCATAGGTTTCGGGGTTGGCTCAACCTCTCCTGCGGCCCAGGTTCCTTTCGGAGCGGTTCGGCTCGGGCCAGACAGTTCCTGGAACGGGCTCAACCCCATTTTCGCGCACAATGTCGGATACTGGTATCTTGACAACCAGATTCGCGGCTTCAGCCACACGCGGCTAAGCGGGATAGGCACCACGGACTACGGCAATTTCCGGTTTATGCCCGCAACAGGCGCGCCGGAAAAAAGGATTGAGCAGAAGGGATATCTCTCGCGGTTTGACCACGAGGACGAGTCTGCCCGGCCTGGATATTACTCGGTGGTTTTGAAGGAAAGCGGCATCAAGGCCGAGTTGACCGCGACCCGCGATGCCGGTTTTCATCGCTACAGCTATCCTCCTGGCCGGAACGCCTTGCTCGTCATTGACCTGGGCCGGGCGGTGCTTGACCGGTATGCTTGCGGGGCAGAACTGAACCTTGACTCCGGGTCCGGCGAGCTTTGGGGCTGGCAGAAAATTTGCGGCAGTTTCACGGCTCGTGAAGGGGGGGTGAAATTTTATTTTTTCAGCCGGGTGAGCGAGCCGGTGAAAGCGTTCGGGATTTATGATAAGGGCAGGCTCAAGCCCGGCGCAAGTTCCGCGGCCGGAACGAAAATTGCTGCCGGTCTGGAATTCGGGGCCTTGCGCAAACCGCTCCTGGCCAAGTGCGCCATCTCTCTGATCAGCTCGGACCAGGCGCGCTTGAACCTCGATGCCCAGATTCCGGACTGGGATTTTGAGCGGACGCTCTCGCAGGCGGAATATGCCTGGAGCTCTCCGCTCGCCAAAATTGAAGTCAGGGGCGGCTCTGCTGACCAGCGCGCGATTTTCAAGAGCGCGCTTTATCATGCTTATGTCATGCCCACGAACTTCACGGAGCAGGGCGGATATTACCGCGGCTTGGACAAGAAGGTTCACCGGGCTGATGAGACAGACTATTACACTGACTTTTCGATTTGGGACACCTTCCGCAATCTTCATCCGCTGCTGGTTTTGCTGGAGCCGGAAAAAGACACGGATATGATGGAGAGCCTGGTGCGGATGGCGGACCAGGGGGGATTCCTGCCGCGCTGGCCCACGGCTGACATCTACACCAACTGCATGACCGGCACTTTTGCCGACTGCCTGATTGCGGACGGAGTGATTAAGGGCTTGCGGAATTTTGACGCGGAAAAAGCCTATGCCGTCATGCTCAAGGTTGCGAGCCAGCCTACCCCTCAAGGCCATCCTTACACCGGCCGGCCCGGAATCCCGGACTACCTGAAATACGGATACCTGCCGGTGGAATCCCAACAGCCGGCATCCTCCACCCTCGAGTATGCCTACTGCGATTTCTGCATCGCCCAGATGGCCGAAGCGCTCGGGAAAAAAGCGGACGCGCAGGAATTTTACCGGAGGGCGGAATTTTACAAAAACCAGTATAACCCCGGCTCCGGCTTCTTCCAGCCCCGCAAGGCCAACGGCCAATTCCGCGAGCCGTTTTCGCCCCGGATCTGGGGAATGAACTACACCGAGGGCACGGCTTATCAGTGGCTCTGGACCAGCTGGTATGACCCGCAAGGCATGGCCCAGCTAATGGCCGGCAGGGAAAAAATGGTCAGCCGGCTGGAAAATTTTTTCGCCCGGGTTGAGCACGCGGAGAGCAACGCGTTCCCGCACATTTACTACTGGCACGGCAACGAGCCGGACATGCACGCGGCCTATATCTTCGACCAGCTCGGCCGTCCGGACCTGACCGCAAAATGGGTGAGATGGGTCATCAACACCAAGTATAAGAACACCCCGGACGGAATCCCCGGAAACGACGACTGCGGGACCATGAGCGCCTGGCTCATTTTCAGCGCGCTCGGCTTCTACCCCCTGGCCGGAACCGACATTTATTACCTGACCAGCCCGCTCTTCCCCGAAGCAGTCGTGCATCTCAAAAAGGGCGACTTGAAAATCAGGGCCCGGGGCGCGCCGGGAAAAATTTTCATCAAGTCCGTGAACCTTAACGGCCGGCCCCTTGACCGCGCCTGGGTCAGGCACGCGGAAATTGTGAACGGCGGGGAACTGGTCTTTGAGCTTTCCGAAAAGCCGACCGAATGGGCCAGGAATTCCCCCCAGCCGGAACTGAAGCTCAAGAACTGAATCATCCGCAACTTCTTTTTCAACGCAGGGGGATTGGGGGCAGGCCCCGATTTACATCGATTTCCAGGAGGTTTGCCTCAAGCCCCGGATTGGTATATGATTTTGAGTTATGCAATTGAAATATGTGCCGCAGCTCAACTCGCTCCGCATCGGCATTATCCTGACCCTGCTGATGATGGGGGTCATCTATAAGCGGCCGATGTTCATGGAGCAGCTTGAGGCGCGCGCGTATGACATCCGCTTCGGGGTGCGCGGGGAGGAGCCGGGAACCGACCAGATTGTGGTGGTGGCGATGGACGACCAGAGCATTGAGAGGCTGGGCCGGTGGCCCTGGCCTCGCAACTACTGGACGCAATTTTTCAAGAACATCATCAAGTACCAGCCCCGGGTAATCGCGCTGGATGTGATTTTTTCCGAGCCGGACCCGAACATAAACCTGAATTTCCTGAAGGATATCCGGACCGAGTACCAGAAGCTGGCTCTGGAAAACCAGCCCAAAGTCCAGCCAGCCAGGCAGCCGCAGGCCGAGCCTCAACCAGACCCGTTCCTTCCCTTCCTGGAAAAACTGGAGGCCGAGGCGAACACTGACCATTCTCTGGCCCAGGCTCTGGGCGAGGTCAGGAATGTTATCCTGGGCTGGTTTTTTTACGAGTACAAGGAAGAGGCGGACCAGATAGGCGCCAAGGAAAACGAGCGGCGGATGAGCCTGGTCAAGCCGTTCGCTCTGAAAATCCTGCAATTCAAGAACGGCGCAGACCTCAAGCTGCTGGCGAGCCATATCCCGGACATCCAGGGCTTCCAGGTCAATCTTCCCATGTTCACGGAAAAAATCACCGGGTCAGGTTATTTCACTTTCCTCGCCGACCCCGCGGACGGGGTTTACCGGCACGGCAACCTGCTCGCCGGGTATCCGCCTTTTGACCCGAAAAAGCCTCTGGATTTTTACAGGCAAAATTATGAAGTGTATCCGAGCCTGTCGCTCGAGGCGCTAAGGCTCTATCTGGACGCCAGCCCCGCGGTGGTGGTTGACCCGGTGGGGGTGCAGCAGGTCAAGGTCGGCCAATACCGCATCCCGGTGAATGAGGCGGGCATGGCGCTGATCAACTACCGGGGAGGCATCTCCTGCTTCAAGAGCTGCAGCTTTGCGGATGTGGTGAATGATTTTGGCGCGGCGCGCAAGGCAAAGAATTTTGACCCGCTAAAGTTTTTCAAGGACAAGATTGTCCTGGTCGGGCCGACCGCAGTCGGGATTTATGACATCCGCGCCACGCCCTTCGGAGCCTTGCCCGGAGTGCTGCTCCACGCCAATATCATCGACAATGTGCTTCTCAACCGCGCGCTCTACCGTCCCACCTGGATGTGGGGATTTGACCTCATCGCCATCGCCGTGCTCGGAATCCTCTTGAGCGTCATTTACCCGCGGGTCAAGCCCATTTTCAGCGGCGCGCTCGCGCTGGTGCTCGCGCTCGGATACCTGATGGTCAACTATTACATTTTCAACAACCTGCATTATTCCCTGACCATTATCTATCCGGTCTCGTCTTTGCTCGTGGTCTATATGGGCATCACCCTTTACCACTACACCATGGAGGAGCGGGAGAAGCGTTTCATCCGCAGCACCTTCAGCGTGTATCTATCCCCCGCAGTCATCACCGACCTGCTTGACAACCCTGACAAGCTCAAGCTGGGCGGGGAAAACAAGCGGCTGACCATCTTCTTCTCGGACATCGCCGGCTTCACCTCCATCAGCGAGAATCTGCCCACCGAGCGGACCGTGCACCTGCTCAACCACTATCTCACCGAGATGAGCGACATCCTGCTCAAGCACCGAGGCACGGTTGACAAATACATCGGCGACGCGGTCATGGCCATCTTCGGCGCCCCGGTTGATTACCCGGACCACGCCAAAAGCGCCTGCCTCTCGTCCATCGAAATGCACGAGCGGCTCATCGAGCTGAACAAAAATTGGCAAGCCGAGGGATTTCCGGCCATCAACTGCCGCATCGGACTCAACACCGGCGAGGTCAAGGTCGGCAACATGGGCAGCGCCAAGCGCATGGACTATACCGTGATTGGCGACGAGGTCAACCTGGCCAGCCGGCTGGAAGGCGCGAACAAGGCCTACGGCACCAAGCTAATGGTCAGCGAGTCCACCTACAACGACGCCAAGGACGCGATTGAAGCGCGGGAACTGGACCTGCTCGCGGTGGCGGGCAAGCAGAAGCCGGTGCGGGTTTATCAGCTGCTGGCCCGCAAGGGACAACTCGAAGCCAAGACCAAAGAGCTGGTCAAAATTTTCGAGCAGGGACTGGCGCTGTATCGCGGCGCCAGGTTCGCGGAGGCCCTGGAGCTTTTCAAGCAATGCCTGGAAATCAATCCCGCGGATTCGCCCTCCCAGGTCTATCGCGAGCGATGCCAGACCTACCTGGAAACCCCTCCGCCCCCGGACTGGGACCAGGTCTTCAGGCTAACCAAGAAATGAGGCAAGCCCATGGCCAAGCCCGACCTTAAAAAAATTCGAGCCGACGCTGAAAAATACCGCGGCAAGGGCAAGCTCGACAAGGCCATCGAGGCTTACGAGGAGCTCGAAAAGAACAAGGCCGCAGACGCCAAGACCCTCCAGAAAATGGCCGAGATTTATCTCAAGCTCAAGCGCGAGGACGACGGCATTGAAACCTACCGCAAGGCCATGAAAAGCTACCTGGAAACCGGGTTCCTGGTCCAGGCCATCGCGGTCGGCAAAATCCTCCAGGAACTGTGCCCGGATGACGACGAGCTGAACCAGGAAGTGGAAAAACTGCTCGCCAAAAAAGTCAGCGCAGCCGGAACCGGACTCGGCAAAGCGCCGCCCAAAAAATCTCCCGCGGAAGAAGCGGCCAAAGAAAAAACCGAGCAAGAGCAAGTCCGGGAAGAAAGCGAGGAGGAAAAAGAGGAAGAGCCGGCTGCGGAAGCAGAAGCAGAGGCGGAAAAAGAAGCGGCGACCGAAGAGCGGATTGCCTTGGACGAGGAATCCGCCGGCCCGGAAGCAGCCGAGGATGAAGAGCCGGGCGCGGAAGCGGAAACCGAGTCCATTGACTACCTGCTCTTCAAAAATCTCTCCCCGGAGGAATTCTCGAGCCTCTATCAAAAGCTGCGGTCCGTGAAAATACCTCGCGGCATCAAGATTTGCCGCGAAGGGGAAAAGGGCGATTCCATTTTCATGATTGCCCAGGGCGAGGCCGAGGTCACCAAGAAGAACGAGCGGAGTGAGGAAAGGCTTCTCGCCCGGCTCGGTTCCGGGGAATTCTTCGGCGAGTTCGGATATTTCATGGACGCACTCCGGCACGCCACGGTGGAGGCCGTAACCGACCTGGAGCTTCTGGAAATTTCCAAGCCGGATATGGACGAAATCATCGCGCAATACCCCCCGGTCAAGGAAGTCATGTATGAGCTTTACAAGCAGCGCGTGCTCGACAACCTCCTGGTCTTAAGCCCGCTCACCTCCATCCTGCCCAGCGAGGACCGCCAGAAGCTGATTGCCAAATTTGAGCTTAAGGAGCTTAAGGCAGGAGAGGTGATGGTCAAGGAAGGCGACCCCGGGGACGCCATGTTCCTGATTAAAAGCGGCCAGGCCGAGGTCACAACCATAGACCCCAGGGACAAGCGGAAGCTCACCCTGGCAAGGCTCGGCCCCGGGGAATTCTTCGGAGAGGTCAGCCTGATTAAAAGCAAGCCGCGAACCGCGACCATCACCGCGCTGTCAGATATGGAGCTTCTGGTCATCAACCGCCAAGGCTTTGAGGAGCTTGCCCAGGAGCATCCGGAAATGGTCTCGCTTTTGGAACAAACCATTGAAAAAAGAGTGGAGGACACCATTAAAAAAATTATCGGGGATAAGTCATGAACTCCAGGAAAAAAAGTCCCAAGCCGGCAAAAAAGGCAGCGGCCAAAACAAGGCCGGAAGTTAAGGCGCTGCAAAATGAGCTGAACCAAAAAATCGCCTCGCTCTTGAAATCCGGAGCCTTGAGCGAGGAAATCCTGGCCAGGTTTGCCAGCGAGGCGCGCCGGATGCTCGGACTCGATGGCTTTTCCCTCTGGTACCGGACCGGCGAAGCCGAGTTCCGGCTCTTCATCGCCACCACCGGCTTAAGCCAGTGGTTTGACAATATGCCTCCCGGCCAGGCCGGGCTGGAGGAGTTCATCCATGAGCCGAACAAGCAGGCCTTGAATCTGCGCGGCCAGGACCTGGCCGGCGCCGGAGCTTTCTACGAAAGCTTCTCGCTCAAGCCCAAATTCATCTCCGGGTTTGCGCTCGGCAAAGAAGGCAAGAACCTGTTGGTCTGCGAACTGGTCTCGGAGCAAAAGGAAATAACCAGGGAAGAGCTGGGGCTGGCCAAGAGCGCGGCCTCTGAACTCATGCTGGTGGTGGAGAACGCCCGGCTGGAAAAACTCAACTCGCAGGAAACCGGGGAGACCCAGACCATTCTTGAAATCAGCCACATACTCAATTCCACCCTCAACCCCAAAGTGGTGCGCACCCGGGCCATGGGCGCGGTGGTCCGGCTCCTGGATTGCGAGGCCGGGTCCCTTTACCTCATTGACGAGGCCAAGCAGGAGCTTTATTTTGAGGTTGCCCTGGGCGAGCGCGGGGACCAGGTGAAGGAAATCCGACTCAAGATGGGCGAGGGAGTTGCCGGGTGGGTGGCCCAGACCGGAGAGGCCTTGCTGGTGACCGATGTGTCCAAGGACCCGAGATGGGCGCCCAAGGCGGACCAGAAAAGCAAGTGGCACACCCGCAATATGGTCACCGTGCCGGTCAAGGCCGGAGCCAAGCTGATTGGCGTGCTCCAGGCCCTCAACAAAACCCGGGGCAAAGTCTTTGACCAGCACGACCTCGGCCTCATGCAGAGCCTGGCCGACACCGTGGCCATCGCGCTCGAAAACGCCCTGCTCCATGACGAGCAGCGGAGAGCCTTTTTCCAAACCGCGGAGGCCCTGGCCGACGCCATTGAAAAACGCGACCCCTACACCGGAGGACACACCATGCGCGTGCGCGATTTTTCCGGAGCCATCGCCGAGGCGCTCGGCCTGGACAAGGAGCTCCGCGAATCGCTGGAGCTGGCCGCCATCCTGCACGACATCGGCAAGATCGGGGTTGAGGACCGCATTCTCCGCAAGCCGGGAAAACTCACGGACGAGGAGTTCAGACAGATGTGCCTCCACCCGGAGCACGGCTCATCCATCATGGGCCATATCAAGTCCCTGGAAAAAATCGTGCCCGGCATGAGGCATCATCACGAGAGGCTGGACGGAAAGGGCTATCCCTCGGGCCTAAAAAATTCCCAGATTCCGCTCTTCGCCCGCATCATCGCGGTCGCGGACACCTGGGACGCCATGACCTCGGACCGGCCCTATCGGCCGGCCCTGGCCGAGGAAATCGCAATCCGGGAGTTGTGGCAGAGCCGGGGCAAACAGCTTGACCCGCAAATCGTGCTCGCATTCTTCAAGGCATATAATAACCATAAAATTTATACACAGCATCGAGACCGGGAGGCGGAATTGCCGGCCAACGCCCGGGCGGTTTTGACATCCATCGTCAAGGAAAATAAACTGGAACTGTAAACTAGCTGACAAAGGAGGCTCAAAATGAGTGAGGAAGCGCTATTCCAGAAGCTGGGCAAAACCTTTCCGCCCGGCACGGTTCTTTTCAAGGAGGGGGAAACCGGCCGGGAGATGTTTGTGATTCAGGCCGGCAAGGTCAAGATATCCAAGCTGGTCCGGGGCGAGGAGCAGGTCCTGGCCGCGCTCGGCGCCGGAGAGTTCTTCGGGGAAATGGCCATCCTGAACAACAAGCCGCGCTCGGCCACTGCCACTGTGGTTGAGGAAAGCAAGGTTCTGGTCATTGACCCCAAAACCTTTGAGATCATGCTCAAGAACAATGTGGAGATAGCGGTGCGCATGATTAAGAAGCTGGCCCAGCGCCTGCAGGAGGCGGACGACCAGATTGAAAGCCTGCTTTACAAGGACGCCAACTCCCGGGTGGTGCACACGCTCACCCGCGCCGCAGACGCTTACGGCAAGCCGGTGGAAGGCGGGATCAAGGTGTCAAGCTCCGCGGATGACCTGGCCGGGAAGACCGGCCTGGAGCCGGAGCAGGTGAAAGAAATAATCGGAAGGCTGGAAAAGGCCAAGCTCCTGACCATCACCCCGGACGGAGTGGTCATTGCCGACGCCAACCGCCTGCGCAAATACCTCGAATACTTGAGCATGAAAGAACAGTTCGAGGGAATGGAATAACCAAGATGGAAGTGAAAATCCTCGGCGCTTTCGGCGGAGAGGCGCCCGGGCTGAAAACCAGCTGCATCCTGGTCAACAACCGGCTGGCCCTGGACGCCGGCGCGCTCACTTCGAGCTTAAGCCTGCAGGAACAGACCCGGGTCAATGCCATTCTCGTAAGCCACACCCATCTCGACCATATTCACGACATCAGCTTTTTGTCGGACAACATTTTCGGCCGGAGAAAGGACCCGGTGCGCATCCTGGGTCTGGAAAAAAGCCTTGCCACCCTGCAAAAGCATTTCCTCAACAACCGCATCTGGCCGGATTTCACCAAGATTCCCAGCCCCGAACAGCCGGTGCTCGTCTACCAGGCGCTCAAGCCCGGACCGGAATATAAAATCGAAGGCTTGACGGTCAGAATCATACCGGTGAATCATTCCGTGCCGTCAGTCGGATTCATTGTCAGCGACGCCAAAAGCTCGCTGATATACACCGGAGACACCGGCCCCACGGAAAGGCTCTGGAAAGAATCGGAAAAACTGTCCAACCTCAAACTCGTGCTGATTGAAGTGAGCTTCCCCAATGAAATGCAGAAGCTCGCGGAAGCCACCGGCCATTTCACGCCCAAGATGGCCGAGCAGGAACTGCTGAAAATACCCCTTGACGGGTACATGGCCCGGGCCTTTCACTTAAAGCCCACCCACCTCAAGGAACTGCGCCAGGAACTCGCCCGCACCCGCCCCAAAATCATCCCGGTGGAGCAGGGAGAGGTTATCCAGATTTAGGTCCCTGAATGCTTATCATCCGGCGCTTAAGGCCGTGCCGCTTCCTGGTTGGCGCCCTCTTTCTCATACCGCTGCTCGCAGCCGGCCAGCAAAAAATTGAGCTGCCCAAAAGCTCGGCGCCGGTCCAGGCCCGCGCCGACCATCTTGAATACGACCGCGAAAAAGAATTGCTCCGCCTTCGCGGCAATGTGGAAATCGACCGGCCGCCCTGGACCGTGCGCGCGCCTGAACTTGAGGTCAATCTCCAGACCAATCTCATCCACGCCCCAAACGGCGTGAAGATAATCAAGCGCAAAAACGCTCTGGAAGAGGAAGCTCTTTCCGCGGACAGCGCGGAGCTGAACCTGGACACCCAGACCGGGATGCTTATCAGCGCCAAACTGGTGCTGCCCACGGAAACCGGAAAAATCTTCATCAAGGGCAGCCGGCTGGAGCGCGTCGGCGAAAACCAGTATCTGTTCAAGTCCGGCTCCTTCACCACCTGCGAATGTCCGCGGGGAAAAAAGCCAGACTGGGAAGTCCAGGCCAAAACCATTACCGCGGACACCCAAGGCTCGGCCAAAATGCGCTCGGCCAAGATAGGCATCCTGGGCCAGACCATCCTCTACCTCCCCTACCTCGAATACCCGGTCACCGACCAGCGCAAGAGCGGCCTGCTCCCCCCGGAACTAGGCTACTCCAGCAGATACGGGTACAAGACCGGCCTGCCTTTTTACCTGGTCCTGGGACCGAGCGCGGACCTGACCATCACTCCTTACTGGCTTTCCGAGAGGGGGTTCCTCACCGGCGCGGAATTCCGGCACAACCTCGGAAACATCTCCACCGGAGAGATGGAAGGTTTCGCCATTGACGACCACAAGGACCGCGCCTGGCGCTGGAGCGGAAAATACCAGGGCGAGTCTGACTGGAACAGCGGCTGGCTGCGGGAAAATATAAATTGGGTCAGCGACAATGAATACATCCTGGATTTTGACCCTGACCTCGGCGGAGCCTCCCGCTGGCAGCGGCAGATGGACAGCTCCCTCCTCCTAAGCCAGAACCTCCCCGGCTCCAACTTCTCCGCGGAATTCTCCCGCTTTGACGACCTCGCCGGATACGACCTCCGCCAGTCCGATCTACTGCCCCAGGACTCGGATGAAAGCCAAATCTGGCTCCTGCCTCAAATCAGGAACCAAGTCTTCAACCGCTCGATTGCCGGCCCGCTCGGGTTCGATATGGCATCCACCTTCGACTATTTCTACCGCCAGGACCAGAGCCTGGGCCGGGGAGCGGAACTGGACCTGACCCCCCGCCTGACCTTCACCCCCCACCTCGCCCCGGGCGTGAGCTTCCTGGCCTTCGCCGGGTACCAGGGAACCGCGCTTTACCCCGAGCCGGCCTTTTCGGAATCTGTGAGCTGCCTCACAAATCCCGTGGCCGGCGCCAGGCTCGGATTGTCGCTCGAAAAAATCTACGACCCGGCCAAATCCGGCTCGCTCAAATACCGCCATCTGTTTGAGCCGGAAATAATCGTCCGGTATGAGGGCCGGACCGACCAGCCGGAAGACCAGTTCTTCTCCCAGATTTTTTCCCCGGAAGAGAAGGGCCAGCTGGGTCTCCGGCTGGTCAACCTGCTTTTCCAGAAACAAATCCAGCAAAAAGAGGCCGCCAAACTGGTCAGCGAGTTTGAGCTGAACCAGTTCTATGACTGGGTCCAGGACCGGTTCTTTGACCTGGAACTCAAGGGCTTGGTCCAGAACCCGGATAAATACGGCCTCAACCTGGACACCTATTACAGCCTTGACCAAAGCCAGTTGCACCGCTTGCAGACCCAGGCCTGGGTCCAGGACTCCAGGGCTGACCGCTTCTGGGTCGGATACCTGCTCGCCCGGGGCGAGGTGCTTAGCTCGTGGTACACCTATCCGCAGACCTCGGATGAAGACTGGACCGGAGGCACCACCATCAAGCTGACTCATAATTTCGAATCCGGATACCAGATCGCCTATTCCCAGAAATACAAAACCGTGGTCAGCCAAACCCTGCGCATGAAATATCTCGCCCGCCAGAACTGCTGGGCCGTGAACCTCGCGGTCAGCCAGCACATCAACCCGGAAAAACCCGAAAGCGAGCCGGTCTATTCCTCCTCCCTCAACTTCCAGCTCCTCGGCGTCACCCACCTCTCCCTCCCAACCGACTGAAAGCAGGGGACAGCCGCACATTTTTCTGGGCGGCGCGCCAAATAGGGGACAGCCACCTATTTTTTCCGCAACCTTATGGCACGGGCTTTTGCGGTCTTGAAAATATTTTCTAAACTGGGTGGCTGTCCCCTATTTTGTGAATTCGATTTGATGGGGGTTGTCGTCGAGGAGGAAATTGAATTCGGCGAGGGAAAGGTCGGGGTTGAAGCTGAATTGGGTTTGCTGCTCGGTGTCAACCCGGATTGAGGGGATGGATTCCTGGAGATGGAGCTTGATTTTGGTCTGGCGCGGCGGAATGTCAAGATTTCCCTGCCGGGCGCTGACGGAAAATCTGGTTCCGGTCCTGGTTTTTTCCAGGCTGAATTCCCGGAGTGAAAATTTCCCGCCGAGATACCCCTCGCTCTCGCCGTCATCCTCATAAAGCGAGAAGCGCGAGACGCCGGGGCCGGGATAGATATCCAGCTCCAGTTCCGGCCAGGGAATTTTCAGTTCAGGCCGAGGCTGGAAAACCAGAATCGCGCCTTGGCGTACGAGCATGGGCATCTTGTCCAGGCCGGCGTCCATCTCTATCCATCCCGGCCCCTGGAAGATTTTTTCGCTCCAGAAATCGGTCCATTTTCCGGCCGGGAGATAAATGCTGCGGTTTCGTGCGCCGGCTTTTATAACCGGGGCCAGCATGAGGAATTCCCCGAACATCAGCTGGTCTTCGATTCCGGAAGCGGCATGGTCATCGGGAAATTCCATCATCAGGGGTCTCCAGAGCGGCAGGCCGGTCTCATGGCTTGCGCGGAAGAGAGAATAAATGGCCGGGAGCAGGCGATAGCGCAGGTTGATATATTTTCGAGCGATGGCCTCAACTTCAGCTCCGAAGCGGAACGGCTCCTGGCGGCTGGCGGTAATCGCGCTGTGGGTGCGGCACAAGGGATAGAACGCTCCCATCTCTATCCATCGCGCGTAAAGTTCCGGGCTGCAATTTTTCCTGAAACCGCCGATGTCCGCTCCGGTGAAGCTCACGCCGCTCATTCCCAGGCTTAAGATTTCGGTGATGCTGCCTTTAAGATGCCCGAACTTGCTGGTGTTGTCCGCGGTCCAGGTTGCGGCCAGGCGCTGGATGCCTGCGAAGGCGCTGCGGGTGAGGATGAAGGGTCTTTGTCCGGGCCGGAATTTCTGGAAGGCCATGAGCGTGGCCTCGCATTGCTTCTGGCCGTAAAGGTTCCGGCACTCGCTGTGCCTGACCTTGCGGCCGTGAATCAGATGGGTCATCTTAGGCTTCAGGAGGTGACGGAGCGGGAAGATAAAATCCCGGAACCGTATCTCTTCCTTCCACATGCTCGGCTCGTTCATATCGTTCCAGATGCCGGCGACGCCCTGGTCAAAAAGCTCCTGGTGCTCCAAGGCCCAGTATTCCTGGACCTCCTTGCGGAAGAAGTCGGGAAAGGCGCAATTCTGCGGCCAGACCTGGGCTCGGAACTCGCCGCCTTGTTCGCGCTCGCAGAAGAAATTTGAGGACGCGCCTTTTTCGTAGGTTGGATAATTTTTTTCAGATTTCACTCCGGAATCGATGATGGTCACGAGCCTGATGCCCTTGGCGGCAAGCTTTTGCGTGAGTCCGGCCAGGTCCGGGAAGCGTCTGGGATTGACGGTGAAGACCTTGTAGTTGTCCAGGTAATGAATATCGAGGTGGACCGCGGCCAGGGGAATCCTGCGGGTTTCAAACTCGGAGACCAGCTCTAAAACTTCCTGCTCTGAAAAATATGACCAGCGCGACTGTTGATAGCCGATGGCCCAGAGCGGGGGGAGGAAAGTCCTGCCGGTAAGAGAGGTATAAAGGCTGACCAGTTCCTTCAGGGATTGGGCGGAGAGGAAGTAGAGGTCTGCGTCGGCTCCGACTCCGTGGAAGGAGAGGAGTCCGGGATATTTTTTGCCGACATCGATTTCAAGCCGGCCGGGGTTATCGAGGAACCAGGCGCAGAAATTTCCGGGCCGGGATGAGACGAGGAAAGGGATGGAGCTGTAGCGGGGGTCTTTCTCGTATTTTCGGCAGCAGTCCCGGTTCCATAGTCTCCAGCGCCGGCCTTTGCGGGAGAGAGGCCCGTATTCGTCGCCCAGGCCGAAAATTTTTTCTTCCGGCGAAAGCTGGCGGTGGATTTTGAAACCATCTTCGCCGAAGACCGGTCCCAGGCCGGGAAAATCGCGGGAAAGCAAGGCGCCGTCTTTGCCATAAATTTCGAAGCGGAACGGCCCTTCGGGGATGAGCGCGAAAAGCTCGGCGGTGGCAAAGCGCAGTTGGCCGGGTTTGCGCGTGAGCTTGAATTCGCCGGAGGGAGAGGCGAGCACGGCATTGGAAATTTTTTCCGGGAATTGCGCATTGCTGGTGACCCTGAACCTGATGATGCGGGGGGAATAGGCCTCGATGCGGGCGAGACCGGTAAGGTATTGCAGTTCCACGCCGGTCTCATCCTGGAGCGCCTGGCGCAGGCCGAGCACAGCCTCTTCCCCCTGGACTTGACCGCGTTTCCAGAATTTTATTTTGGCCAGCATGGGAATTTACGCCCGGGAGCTGGCCGGGATGCGCTCAACAATCGCCCTTCGCCAACATCCAGGCGGCCCCCAGCCTAAGCCTCCCCCCTCCCAGGGGCAGGGAATTTTGAAAACCGAAACCAGGTCTTGCTCTGCAATTGTTGTCAGGTTTCGGCGCAGGAGGGGCTGGTTCAGGTTCCCATCTCCCAGCTGGTGAGATATTTCTTTTGCGCGGGTGTGAGCTTATCAATCGAGATGCCCATGCTCCGGAGCTTGAGCCGGGCTATCTCCTCGTCCAGGTCCTTGGGCACCACATAGACTTTCCTGTCCAGCTTGTCCCCCTCTTCCACCAGGTAGCGCGAGGAAAGCACCTGGTTGCAAAAGCTCATATCCATGACCACGGAGGGATGGCCCTCGGCCGCAGCCAGATTTATCAGCCGGCCTTCGCCGAGCAGGAAAATTCTCCGGCCATCCTTCATCTCGAACTCTTCCACAAAGGGCCTGATGGTGCGGACGCGCCGGGCGAGTTTCTTGAGCGCGGGCTTGTTTATCTCAACATCAAAGTGGCCGGAGTTGGCGAGAATGGCGCCGTCCTTCATCACCCGGAAGGCGTCCTCGCTTATCACGCTGATGTCTCCGGTGACGGTCACGAACAGATCACCCTGTTTGGCGGCCTCGCGGATGGGCAGGACCCGGTATCCGTCCATCACGGCTTCCAGGGCGCGGAGCGGGTCAACCTCGCAGACAATGACATTGGCGCCCATGCCTTTGGCCCGGGTTGAGACCCCCCTTCCGCACTGGCCGTAGCCGACGACCACAAGAGTCTTGCCCGCGAACAGGACATTGGTGGCTCGGAGAATGCCGTCAATGGTGCTTTGTCCGGTTCCGTAGCGGTTATCGAAGAAATGCTTGGTCTGGGCGTCATTGACCGCGATGACCGGGAAGAGCAGTTTTTTCTGGTCTGCGAGCGAGCGCAGGCGAATCACCCCGGTGGTGGTTTCCTCGGTGCCGCCAATCATTCCCCGGACCAGGTCCCGGCGCCTGCCGTGGATGGTGCTGACCAGGTCCGCGCCGTCATCCATGGTGAGCTGCGGCTTGATATCCAGCACGGAATTGATGTGGGAGTAATACCTGTCCCGGGCCTCGCCCTTGACCGCGAAAACCGGGATGCCCTGTTCCTTCACGAGATAGGCCGCGACATCATCCTGGGTGCTCAAGGGATTGCTGGCGCAGAGCGCAACCCGGGCGCCTCCGGCCTTGAGCGTGGTCATGAGCACCGAGGTTTCAGTTGTGACATGGAGGCAGGCGCCGATGCGAATGCCCTGGAGCGGCTTTTTCCTGGCAAACTGCCTGCGGAGCAGGCCGAGCACCAGCATCTGCCGCTCGGCCCATTCCACCCGTCCCCTTCCGAGCCTGGCCAGCCCCAAATCCTTGACATCATATTTCATTTCGCTCACCCCTCTGACCTTACAGGCTTACCGTCCGAGTTCTTCGCGCAATTCCCCGACCATATCGGTTTTTTCCCAGCTGAACTCCTTTTCGCTCCTTCCGAAATGTCCGTAGGCCGCGGTTTTTTCATAAATGGGCCGGAGCAGGTCCAGGTGCCTGATTATCTGCCAGGGCTTGAGCGGGAAGACTTTTTGAACCGCCCTGGCCAGACGCTCTTCATCCACCCTGCTGGTGCCGTAGGTGTGGACCTCAACCATAATCGACACCGGCTCGGCCACGCCGATGGCATAGGCCAGCTGGACTTCGCAGCGCCGGGCCAGCCCGGCCTTGACGATATTCTTCGCCACATAGCGCGCCATATAGGCTGCGCTGCGGTCAACCTTGCTGGGGTCCTTGCCGGAGAAGCATCCGCCTCCGTGCCTTCCCATTCCGCCGTAGGAGTCCACGATGATTTTCCTGCCGGTAAGCCCGGTGTCCGCGTACGGGCCTCCTTTTTCAAACCTGCCGGTGGGATTGATGTAATATCTCACTTTGGGGCCGAGCAGTCTTTTGGGGATGACCTTGAGAATCACCTCTTCGATGATGCCCTGGTTCAGGGTCTTCTTTTTCACCTCCGGGGTGTGCTGGGCGGCAATGACAATGGTGGTGACTTCTTGAGGCCTTCCGTTCTGGTAGCGGACCGTGACCTGGCTTTTGCCGTCGGGCCGGAGGAACTTGAGGGTCTGGTTGTGGCGGACCTCGGCGAGCCTTTTGGTCAGGCGGTGCGCGAACATAATGGGCATGGGCATCAGCTCCGGGGTCTCGTCCGTGGCATAGCCGAACATCATTCCCTGGTCCCCGGCTCCCTGCTCCTCCTTCTTCTTCCGCACCACTCCCCTGCGGATGTCCTCGGACTGGCCGTGGATGAAGGTCACCAGGCTGCAGGTTTTGTAGTCAAAGCCTATGTCCGGGTCAATGTAGCCTATGCGCTTGATCAGATTGCGCGCCAGGTCGGGCACAGCCACGGTCTTGATGCCGCGCGAGGTTATCTCGCCGGCTATGACCACGGTGCCCGCGGTCACCAGGGTTTCGCACGCGACCTTGGATTCCTCGTCTTCGGCCAGCATGGCATCGAGTACGGCGTCGGAAATCTGGTCGCAGAGCTTGTCCGGATGACCCTCGGTCACTGACTCGGAACTGAACAAGAATTCTCTTGCCACTTCAGCACCTCCCCGAGATTTGGGATTTAGTTAACTATCGGTTTTCCGGCAAATAAAACTACCAGCTGCAACCTTCATTTTGCCCAGTTCCAGATGATATGCGTCTCTCCATTCTTTTGCAACCCGCTCTTCCAGGAACCGCTTGATTTCTTCCGCGGTCTGGAATTTGAGCAGCTCGTCCACCATGGGCGCCATATCAGCCGCGTTGAGTCCCTTGAGCACCTTGCGCATCATGGGAATCATGCGCGCGTGCATGCTCAACTGGTCAAAGCCCATTCCGAGGAGCACGGGCAGGAAGAAGGGGTCTCCGGCCATTTCGCCGCACATGGCCACCCTGATTCCTGCGGCGTGTCCGGCGTCCACGGCGCGCTTGAGCAGCCAGAGCACTGCGGGGTGGAGCGGCTGGTAGAGGTAGGACACATACTCGTTGATGCGGTCAATGGCAAGCACATACTGAATCAGGTCGTTGGTGCCGATGCTGAAGAAGTCCACTTCCTGGGCGAGCCGGTCGGCGATGAGCGCGGCGCTCGGCACTTCGATCATGATGCCGACCTGGATTTGGGGGTCAAATTTCACGCCTGCGCGGTCCAGTTCCTCCATGGCCTGCTTGAGGATGCGCCTGGCCTGGAGCAGCTCTTCCAGGCCGGAAATCATGGGGAAGATCAGCTGGATTTTGCCAAAGGCGCTGGCCTTGAGTATGCCTCGGAGCTGGGACTTGAAGAGTTCGGGCCGGCGCAGTCCGAAGCGGATGGCTCGCAGGCCGAGCGCGGGATTCATTTCCGGGGCGAGCTTGAGTTCGGAGGCGAACTTGTCCCCGCCCAGGTCAAAGGTGCGGATGACCGCCTCTTCCGGAGCCGCGGCCTCAGCCAGTTTTTTATAATTTTCGAAATGCTCATCCTCGGTGGGGAGCGCGTTGCGGTCCAGGTAAAGGTATTCGGTGCGGTATAGTCCCACGCCCTCGGCGCCGTATTTTTTGAGGAAACTTATCTCGTCAATAATTTCCAGGTTGGCGGACAGTTTGAGTCGCTTCCCGTCCCGGGAGACGCTGGGAGGAGCGGCAAATTCTTCCAGCAGCTTGTTGAGGGCGTCGAAGCCGGCTTTTTTTGCCTGGTATTCGGCGCAGAGGCTGTCGTCGGGATTGATTATGACCACGCCTGCGATGCCGTCGAGGATGACGAGGTCTCCGTCTTCCACCTGCTCGGTGATGCGCTCCAGGCCCACGACTGCGGGAATTTCGAGCGAGCGGGCCACAATTGCGGTATGGCTGGTGCGGGAGCCGATGTCAGTGGCGAATCCGAGCACCTTGGAAAAGAGCATCTGCGCGGTCTGGTCGGGCCTTAGGTCAGCCGCGATAACGACTGCCGGCTCCTGGAGCTGGCTGAAATCCTTTTCCTGGCGGCCGGTGAGTTTGGCCAGGATTCTCTCGCCCACGATGTCCACATCCTGACCGCGCTCGCGCAGGTAGGGGTCGGTGAGCGAGGCAAAGACTTTTTTCCATTTGTCAATCACCTTGCGGATGGCCCATTCCGCGTTGACCAGCTCTTCCTCAATGGCAAGCTCCACCTCGCGCCAGAGCGCCTCGTCCTGCATCAAGAGCAGGTGGGCGTCGATGATGAAGAACGGCTCGCGGGCCGAGCGCGCCTCCAGTTCCTTTTTTATCTGCTCCAGCTCGGAGACGGCCTCGCTTTCGGCCTGCTTGAGCCGGCTTATCTCCTGGGGCGCCTGCTCGGGCGAGATTTTGCGCTGGGGCACGGACAGCCTTACCTTGCTCATGACATAGGCTCTTCCGGCCACGATGCCCTCGCTCGCGGCTAAGCCTTTGAGCTTGAGGTTGCGCCGGTTCTCGCTCATTTATTCATCCTCGCCGAAGCGGTCTTGAATCAACTGGCAAAGCGCTTCCGCCGCCTGCTCGGAATCATCTCCCCAGGCGCGGACTATCAATTCGGTTCCCCGGGACGCCTCCAGGGCCATGAGTCCGAGGATGCTCTTGGCGTCCGCTTCCATCCTGCCCTTGACCAGCTTGATGGTGGATTGGAACTGGGCTGCGAGGTTTCGGAGCTTGCCTGCGGCGCGGGCGTGCATTCCCAGGCGGTTGCAAATTTGCACGGTTCGCTCCACCTCGTTGAAATGGGTCTTGAGTCCGAGCCTCATCCGGTCAGACCCTCTTCTTCATGATTTCGCTGGCCACCGAAATGTTTTTCCGGCCCGCGTCCCTGGCCACCCTTACCACTTCCTTCAAATCCTTTCCCTGCCGGCTGACGCTGATTTTGAGGAGCATGGGAAGATTGACCCCGCTCACCACCTCCACTTTTTTCTCTTGGAGGAAGCTCAAGCTGACATTACTGGGGGTTCCTCCGAAGAGGTCGGTGAGAACCACCACTCCCTGTCCCTCATCCAGCTGGGCCAGGGCCTGGTCCAGGCGTCCGGCGATCTTTTCCAGCTTTTCCTCGGCGGGAATCCCGATGGGGATGCAGGCTGGTATTTTGCCCAGGATAAGCTCTGCGGCTTTGAGCAGCTCATCCGCAATCCCCAAGTGCGTGATTACGACCAACCCTACCATATTACCTCCTCACTCAATTTCATCGCTCAACGAGCCGGCGCCTTCCTCGCTCTGGAGCAGCTCTTCCAGGAGCCGGCGCTGGAAGTCTCGCGCGGAATGAAATCCTTTGAGCTTGAGCAGCTGGTTTCGGGCGGCCACTTCGATGATGGTGGTGAGGTTTCTTCCCGGTCGGACCGGTATGGTGAGGTGGGGGATTTCCACTCCCAGGATGGCGTAGGTTTCTTCTTCCAGGCCGAGCCGGTCGTAATCCTTGCTCTGGTCCCATTCCACGAGTTCGATGACCAGCTCGATTTTTTTGCGGTCGCGGATGGCCGCGATTCCGAACAGGTCCTTGATATTGATGATGCCCAGGCCCCTGATTTCCATGTGGTATTTGATGACCTCCGCGCCCTTGCCGATGAGGGTGCTCTGGCCGCGCTTCCTTATCTCCACGATGTCGTCCGCGGCCAGGCGGTGTCCGCGCAGAATCAGGTCCAGCGCGGTCTCGCTTTTGCCGATTCCGCTCTGGCCGAGGAGCAGGATGCCGATGCCGTAGACATCGATGAGCACCCCGTGCAGGCTGATGTTGGGCGCGAGGTGTTCGGCGAGGAAGCGGTTGAGGCGGAAGATGAATTCGCCGGTGGCGAGGTCGGTGCCGAGGATGGGGATATGCTGGCGCTCCGCGATTTTTACCATCTCGGAATCGGGCTGGATGCCGCGGGTGAGAATCAGGCAGGGGAAATCAAAGCTGAAAAGTTTGTCCAGGACCTTGCGGCGCTCGATTTCGGAGAGCATATCGAGGTAGGCTTTTTCGCTTCCGCCGAAAATCTGGACCTGGCCCGGCTCCAGCTCAAACTTGATACCGGCCAGGCTCAAGCCGAGCTTGTGCACATCCTCGTCCATAATCAGGCGGGCGAGTTCGTTTTCCCCGGCCATCAGGCTCAAGCCGAGCTGGTATTGCTCGGCCCGGAGCAGCTTGTTTAAATCCACGCCTTCCAATCTGTCCCCCTCCCCGGCTCTCCGGCTCATTCCGGGTCAATCATTCCGTAGTTTCCGTCCGGCCTTCGGTAGATAATGCATATTTTTTCATTCTCGGCCCTGCGGAAGACGAGGAACGGGCTGGCCGCGTTTTCCAGGCAGTCAACGGCTTCCTCCACGGTGATGGGCTTGCGGACAAAGAACTCGCTGCTCCTGATTATTTCCGGGAGGTCCGTGGCGCTGCCCTCGCCCAGTTCCTCCTCTCCCTTCCTGGGCTTGCCGTGCCGTCGCCGGTCGTGGAATTTTTTGACCTGGGTTTCGATTTTATCCAGGGTCTGGTCCAGGGTGAGATGGAAATCATCTCCCTGGCCGCGGGCGAAGAATTGGTTATGGTCCGCGAGGATGTTGACTTCCGCGATGGCGCGTGATTTTTGCTTGCTGAAAACCACCTGGGCTTCGATGGGCCGGTAGAGGAGCTTGGCGATTTTATCGATGGCGTTCTCCGCGTAGTCCCGCAACTGGTCATCAGCTTCCAAATGCCGGAAAGTGACTTTGGTTTTCATTTTATCCCCCTCACTTGACTTTTTTGCGCTTGTTGGAAGAAAGCATTCCCATGCTTTCGCGGTACTTGGTGACGGTCCGGCGCGCCATCTCGATGCCGTATTCCTGGCGCAGGATTCTGACAATCTCCCGGTCCGAGCAGGGATGGTCCGGGGTTTCCTGGCTCACCACCTGGCGGATGCGCTCCTTCACGCTCTCCGAGGCCGCGGCTTCTCCCTCGGTGCGGTTGATTTTGGAGTTGAAGAAAAATTTCATGCCGAAGATTCCGTGCGGGGTGTGCACCCACTTGTTGGTGGTGACCCGGGAAACGGTTGACTCGTGCATGGAGATGTCGCGCGCCACATCCCGGAGCACGAGCGGCTTGAGGCAGGTCACGCCCTTGTCGAAAAAATCCTTCTGGAACTTGGCGATGCTTTCCATCACCTTGTAGATGGTGCGCTGGCGCTGGTGAATGCTGCGAATAAGCCACATGGCGCCCTGGAGCTTCTCGCGGATATACTCCTTAGCCGCTGCCGGCGCGCCGCTCCGGAGCAGGTTGAGGTAATAGGGGCTGATGCGCAGCCGGGGAAGGCCGTCCTCGTTCAAAATGATATTGTAGTTCTCCCCGGTGCGATAGACATAGATATCCGGGGTGATGTATTGGATTTTTTCCTCGGCAAAAGGCCGGCCCGGCTTGGGTTCCAGGTCGCAGATCACCTTGACCGCCTGCTTGACTTTTTCGATGGGGACTTTTTCGCGCCGGGCGATGGCGCGGTAATCCTTTTTTTCCAGCTCCTTAAGGTGGCTGGCCACGATTTTTTCCGCGAGCGGGTTCTGGGCCTGCCACTGCTTGAGCTGGAGCAGCAGGCATTCCTTGAGGTCGCGCGAGGCCACACCTGCGGGGTCAAAGTTTTGCACCTTTTCCAGTATTTTTTCGATTTGCTCCAGGGGCTTCCCGAATTCCTGCGCGACATATTCGAGGGGCGTCTTCAGATAGCCATCCTCGTCAAGATTGCCGATGATGTATTCCGCAATCTCCTCCTCCTGCTTGTTGAAATCACTAAGCCTTAGCTGCCAGAGCAGGTGCTCGCACAGGCTCACGCCCTTGGCCAGCTTGGTTTCCGCGGAAGGCTTTTCCACTTCCTCGCCGTACCTGAAGCCGTGGTCGCTCCGGACAAAGCTATCGAGGAACTCTTCCCAGTTGAGGTCCTCGTAGCTTTGCTCGCCCGAGGTCTCGGCTGCGGATTCGGTGTCGACTTCGCGCATGGGGTTTTCCGCGGCTTCCGGGGACGCGGTCTCCTCGGAGCGGTCCTCTTCGAGCACCGGGTTCTCGGTCATCTGCTGGTTGATGAGTTCGGACAGTTCGAGCCGGCTCAACTGGAGGAGCTTGATGGCCTGCTGGAGCTGGGGGGTCATGACCAGCTGCTGGGTCAGTTTCAGGCTTTGTTTTAAGTCTATGGCCATTTTAGTTCAGAGTGAAAACTCTTCCCCCAGATAAAACTTGCGGGCCAGGTCAGAGGCCACGATTTGTTCAGGAGTGCCTTCCATCAGGCTTTTGCCCTGGTTGATAATCAGTCCGCGGTCGCAAATCTTGAGGGTGTCGCGCACATTATGGTCGGTAATCACCACGCCGATGCCGCGGTTCTTGAGCTCCCGGACCAGTTCCTTGATTTCGGCGATGGCGAGCGGGTCAATGCCGGTGAAAGGCTCGTCCAGGAGGATAAAGCAGGGATTGATCACCAGGCTGCGGGCGATCTCGGTGCGCCGGCGCTCTCCTCCGGAGAGGGTGGTGGCGCTCTGGTTGCGGAGCTTTTTGATGCCGAAGTCGTCCATCAGCCGGTCCACGGTTTTGAGCTGTTGCTCTTTGCCCAGGCCTGAAATCTCGGCAATGGCCAAGAGATTTTCTTCCACGGTCATCCCCCGGAAGATGGAGGGTTCCTGGGGAAGATAGGTTATGCCTTTGCGGGCGCGCTCCCACATGGGGAGGCGGTCGATGCGCTCGCGGTCCAGATAGATTTCTCCCTGCTCGGGCCTGACCAGACCGACCAGGAGGTAAAAGGTTGTGGTCTTGCCTGCGCCGTTAGGCCCGAGCATTCCCAGCACCTCGCCGGCTCCAAGCTCAAAGCTGATACCGTCCACCACTTTCCTTCCGCGATAGCTCTTGGTCAGGCTTTTGACCTGGAGCTTATTTGGGGGCTGGCCCATTTTTTTCCTTCTCAAACTGAATGCGGGGATTATCGACCAGGAGCCGGGAGCTGCCGAGGTCAAAGACCATAAGCTCTCCGAGCACAATCTGCCCCCGGCTCACGAGCCGGGGCGAACCCCGCAGCCAAATCCGGTTCCGGTCCTTGAAATATTCCAGCTCGTCTCCGGTGGCGAAAGACTTGCCCTCAATGAGCTTAACCGCTCCTTCGGCCTTGAGCCAGCTGATTTGGCCGGACTCGAGGTATTTCACGGACAGGCGGTCGCAATAAATCTGGCTCTTGCCCTTGTTGACCACCACTTTGCCGGCAAAGACGGCCTTGCGCTCGTTAAGCTCCAGGCTCATCCTTTCCGCGTTGATTTCCACCAGTTCTCCGGGCTGCCATTGGAATCCGCTGAAGGCTATTTCGCTTTGCGCCTTTTCGCCCCGGTCAGGGCCGGCTGCGGAAAGCGCCAGCAACAATGCCGCGGCTGTGAATATTTTTTTCATCCCTGCTTTTTGAACCGGCCTTTTACTCCTGACCATATCTCGATATGCCCCCTGCCCAAATCAAATAGATACCCCCGACCGGTAAGTTCCAGCCCTTTGCCAATGACCCTGAGCTGCTCCCGGCTTTCGCCGATTTGGCGCTCAACATCAAAAGAGAGCGCCGGGGTCTCGGCCTGGTAATCCCGGGCGATGATTTCCACGCCATCCTTCATTTCGATGCGCTTCTGGCCGGTCAGGTATTGCGCGCTTCGGCTTTTGACCAGGACCGGGGATTCCCCGCTCCGGATTTCAACCACCGGCTCCGCGACCTCGGCCTGGTCGCGCTCCGGGAAATACTGAAAATGGTTCCCCTTCATCCAGAATTGCAAATCCCC
>Ga0315282_10004598_pt1 | contig 23955 bp, 22 predicted proteins | sample YL17G07_20_MG_FD_203693 | JGI IMG/M metagenome (GOLD analysis project Ga0315282, IMG submission 203693) | Sediment microbial communities from Yellowstone Lake, YNP, Wyoming, USA - YL17G07_20 | ecosystem: Environmental > Aquatic > Freshwater > Lake > Sediment | place: USA: Wyoming | collected... | reverse complement strand
CGTCGCTTTCCCATTTTTGTTTTCCTCTTTCTCTTTTCTCTCATCTTTGCCTGCTCCACTCCATCCTGGTTTCCTGTGAAAAAGGGACCTCCTTACAAGGCGAAGATGAAAGAACTGTTGGATAAAGACGTGGTCATCATCGATAGACAGGAATATGTAAAAGTTTATAACCCAAAAGCCTCTGAGGGAGGAAACGAACCCAAGTACCTATATATTCCCGTTGACGAATACCTGTCAAAAAGAGAGACATTTGCCACGCCGGTGGCACAGGCCAAAAAGGAACTGGCCATTTCTTCATCGAAACCATCGCCACCTCCAACGGAGAAAGAAGTTTTCTCAGTAACCCCTTCGATTTCCGCTGTCCCGGATTTAAAGAAAAAAGTGGTGATCGCTCATTTTGATGATCGAACCACGGATTCCGACGAGGAGTTCGGAGATTGGGTGGCTGAGAAGTTGACCAAAGAGTTAAACCACAGGTCAACACGACTCCTCTTCGTAGACTATCAAATGATAAAGGAATTTCTTGAAAAAAAAGGGACCGCTTTAACAGATCTGGAGACACCCGCTGTCCTCCATTTACTCAACGAAGTTTTCGGCATCCAGGCCCTGGTGGTTGGATACCTCTCCGGGCCTTATGTCTTCACCACGAAGGTAGTTAAGGGACAAGATGAAACGTCCTCGGCCATCATCAAAATAGAGATGAAATTAGTGGACACCTACGCCGGCAAGGCCGTCAAAACCCTTTCCGCAAGCAATCCCCTTCTCGCTGTCAAGGAAAAAGGAACTTTTCCCGAAGAGAGGGCCAAAGTCAAGGCGATTGATATCGCTGTTGCTGAGCTCAGTCGGTCATTGACCAGAGAGTTAGATGGCCTGGATTGGTTTTGTCGGATCGCCAAAGTCGATGGGGAAGAGGTCTACATCAATGCCGGAAAATTAACCGGCCTTAAGGTGGGAGATATGATGGACGTGTTTCGTCCCGGGAGGCCTGGAGAAAGAGGAGAAGTTAAGGGTAAGATCCAAATTTCGGCCTTTTTTGGAATCGATGCCTCACTGGGCAGAATGGTTAACGGGAAGAAACCTGATGTGAACGACATTTTGAAACTGGCAAGAAGCGACGGGATCTAGTCTGGGCTGTATCTCTTTTCTCCTGTCTGTGAGTAGTTAAACCGGCTGTGCCGGATAAAAACGACTACCCCTTTTAAAGGGGCGATCACGAGGAAGGGGGTTTTCTTCTATGTTCCGGATTGGTGACAAAGCGGTTTATCCAGGTCATGGAGTAGGAGTTATCGAAGCCATTCAAACCATGCAGATCTCGGGCAAAGAACAGAGTTTCTTTATTCTCCGCATTGTGGACAACGGAATGACCATCATGATACCCCGAGACAACGTGGCAGGGGTCAGGTTGAGAGAGGTGATTCGGAAAATCGATGTCTCCAAAGTCATTCATATCTTAAAGGACAGGGACGTTACTCTCGACAATCAGACTTGGAATCGGAGATACCGGGAGTATATGGAAAAAATCAACACGGGGTCGATCTACGAAATCGCAGAAGTCCTCCGAGACCTCCATCTTCTGAAAGCCGAGAAAGAGCTTTCCTTCGGCGAGAGGAAAATTATGGATGTGGCAAAAAATCTGTTGGTGAAGGAATTAGCGATTGCCCGAGATGTCAAAGAGTCGGATATTTTAAGGGAGATCAAAACGATTTTTGGGCCTTGAATTCCTTAAATTTCCCGTCATCTTTTCAATAAGATATCCTTCAAAAATCAACTTACGGAAAGGAGGTGAACAAGTTGGGCTCATGGATTCTTCGTCTTTTATTATTCCTCATCTGCGGGATCAGCGGGTATTATTTGACCACGGGGGTTTTTCCTTCCCCTCAAATTGGCCTGTGGGGGCTCTTCGGCGGATTCTTTCTCGCCGCACTGACCCTTCTAACGGAGGGGCCATTGAAGAGGATCCCTCTAAGAAATCTTTTGGGAAGTTTTATCGGATTGTTTCTTGGAGTGATGGTTGCCAATCTGATCTCCAATGCCTTTTTCTCTAATCTATTCAACCACCAGGAAATCATTCTTCCCTTTTATGGTTTACTCTATGGGGTTTGTGGATACATCGGTATCAGAATCGGCTTAATGAAGGCTGAGGAATTTCATCTCCCGGGGGGGAAGCCCTTTTCAAAAAACCTTCCCCAGGGTGAAAATACGAAAATCTTAGATACCAGCGTGATCATCGACGGACGCATCGCTGACATTACAGAAACTGGCTTCGTGGAGGGCCCCCTCCTCATTCCCCAATTTGTACTCAGCGAACTGCAACACATTGCTGACTCCTCTGATCCCATCAAGCGAACAAGAGGAAAAAGGGGGTTGGAGGTTCTTCACCACATCCAAAAACAGGTCAATGTCGATGTGAGAATCGTGGATACGGATTACCCCATGGTCAAGGAGGTCGATTCCAAACTGATCGAATTGGCCAAGGAGGTTCGAGGAAAGATCATCACCAATGACTCCAACCTCAACAAGGTGGCTGAGCTGCAGGGCATCGAGGTGTTGAACATCAATGAACTGGCCAATTCGCTGAAACCCGTCGTCCTACCCGGAGAGGAGATGAATGTTAAAATCCTGAAGGAGGGGAAAGAAATGGGACAGGGAGTGGCCTACCTGGATGACGGGACGATGATCGTGGTCGACAACGGAAAAAGACAGATGGGTAGAACCATCGATGTCATTGTGACGAGCGTTCTTCAAACTCCTGCTGGGAGAATGATCTTTGCCCGTTTGAAGGAGGAGGCGGGCAGGGAAAACAGGGGAAGGGATTATTACCCCCTGGACAGCGAATTTTAATACAAATCCGATAACGATCAATGATATAATTCGGTCTCCCCTCACCCCTGCCTGCGGCGGGCAGGCCCTCCCACCAGAGAGGGGGAAATCTTCTACTTTCTTTTCTGGGTTACGACGGTGTCAAAGAAATCACTGAAGGCCGACGCAGTCATTGTCTCCGCTGGGAAGGGCCATCGTTTCATGGAAGGGACGAAGAAACAGTTCCACCTCCTGGCTGAAAAACCCATCCTCGCCCATACCCTTGATAAGTTTGAGACCTGTCCTCTGATCCACTCCATCCTTCTGGTGGTGAGCGAGGAGGATATGAATTTTTGCTTGAAAGAGATCATTGAAAAATACAATTACCGAAAAATCTCCCAAGTCGTCCCAGGCGGAAAGCGGAGGCAGGAGTCTGTAAAAAATGGAATCGACGCCCTTCCTAAGGATGTCGATATTGTTACGATCCATGATGGAGTCCGGCCTTTCGTCACAAGAGAAATGATCGAGGAATCGATTCATTCGGCCACACGGTTTGGAGCTGTCGTCATCGCAATGCCGGTGAAGGAGACGATCAAGATGGCCCGGCCGGATGGAACGGTTCTTAAGACATTAGACCGGGAATCCCTTTGGCAGATCCAGACTCCCCAAACCTTTCAGGTCAATCTGATCAAAGAGGCCTATTATAAGGCGACAAAAGATGGGTTTGCCGGGACGGACGACGCCTCACTTGTCGAACGTTTAGGGGTGAACGTTCACATCCTCCCAGGATCTTACACCAACATCAAGATTACAACCCCGGAAGACCTGATCCTGGCGAATCTCTTTCTCCAGACGAAGATGGAACCAACCCGGGATCAAACAGGCCGCAGAGGGGACCGATGAGAATCGGGTTCGGATACGATGTCCATCCATTGGCTGCAGGCCGGCCGTTAATCTTGGGAGGGATAAAGATTCCATACCTGTTAGGACTTCAGGGGCACTCCGATGCGGATGTCCTCGTCCATGCGATTTGCGATGCTCTGCTGGGAGCCATCGCAGAGGGAGATATTGGAAGGCATTTCCCGGACACCAATCCCCAATACAAAGGGATCAGGAGTACAATTCTTCTAAAAGAAGTGATGACCCGAATGAGGGAGAGAGGCTTTCATGTCCTTAATATTGATGCGTCGATTGTGGCCCAGAAACCGAAACTCGCTGATTTCATCCCTCGGATGGTGAAAGAGATTGCAGAGGTCCTGGAGATTGAGACGGGAAGGGTCAATATCAAGGCAACCACCTCCGAAGGATTGGGGTTTGTCGGCAGGGGAGAAGGAATCACCGCCTACGCGGTAGCCCTCGTCCAGGAAGGCTAAGCACTAACAGGGTGCTGAAAAAGTCACTTTTTCAGGCTGATCAAAAATGCCCAGATGCAAGTTGAGTTTTACGAAATCCCGCTTGCGGGGGCGCCCGAAATCCTGAGGAGTGAGCCGTACTTGGAGTACGCCGCAACGACGAAGGATGAGGGGAACGCCGCAGATGGACGTTTTTCAGCAGCCTGCTAAGCTACAAGCCCTCTACCTAATACAAACGTATTAATTCGTTTTACGTAGTGCAGCCCTTTATGGGCGTAAAAAGACGGGCGCAAGGCCCTTCACTACAAAGTATTTATTACGTTTGCATTAATAGGGTGCAGGGCAAACACCAAATTGATAATCCCTTTCTCCCCCCTTTAGCAAAGGGGGGGAGCAGGGATTTTGGCCACGTTGGTCCAAGAAATGGCCGAAGGTATCAAATGAATTCGAATGTACGGGTTCGCTTCGCCCCAGCCCCTACCGGGCTTCTCCATATCGGAAATGCTCGAACCGCCCTTTTTAATTACATCTTTGCAAAGCGCCACCAAGGAACGTCCATCCTCCGGATTGAAGATACGGACATAGTGAGATCGACCGACGCCTCCATTGATCACATTCTAAAAGATCTCCAATGGCTGGGGATCTCCTGGGACGAAGGCCCTGACCGGGATGCAGCGTATGGTCCCTATCGCCAATCTCAGCGCTCATCCTTTTATCGTGCCTATACAGAACAGCTGTTTCGAGAAGGCAAAGTCTACAAATGTTTCTGTACAAATGAAAGGCTGGAGGCCCTCCGGAAAGAACAACTCTCAAAAGGGAAGATGCCGCGATACGATGGACGATGCCGTTCTCTTCCTGAAGAGGAAGCTGCGAAGATGGAATCCGCAGGGCATCAGCCGGTCCTCCGGTTTCGCGTTGGAAAGGGGTCGATCGTCTTTGAAGACATCATCCACGGAAGGATGAACTTCGATGCCGTTGGAATAGGCGATTTCATTATCGTCCGTTCAGACGGGATGGCGGCCTATAATTTTGCCTGCGTCATCGACGACCATTTGATGGATGTCACTCACGTGATACGAGGAGAGGATCATCTCTCCAATACGCCTCGGCAAATCATGATCTATCAAGCCCTGGGATGGCAACCCCCTGCTTTTGCTCACCATCCCCTCATCCTCGGTCCGGATCGATCCCCATTGAGCAAACGCCATGGTGCCACAGCCGTCTCCCAATATCGAGAGGAGGGTTTTCTGCCGGAGGCGCTTCTGAACTACCTCATCCTCTTAGGATGGACTTCCCCTTCTGGAGAGGAGCTTCTCTCTCTGGAAAGGATTGTGGAGGAATTTTCGCTCCCGGCCATTTCAAAAAGCGCTCCCGTCTTCAGTCGTAAGAAATTGGAGTGGCTGAACAGCCTTTACATCCGGAAAAAAGAAGAGGGCCGGCTTTCCGAACTGGTGCTTCCTTTTCTTAAAAAGGCGGGCCTCAACATCAGCCAAGTCGATCCCAATTACCTCACCCAGGCCTTCGGAGTTCTGAAAGAAAACCTCGTGATCCTTTCCCAGATTGAGGAATATCTCGGTATCTTCTTCGATGAAAAATTCTTCTTTGAGGATGGAGCGAGGGCGATCTTGCGGGAGTCCAGAAATCGAGAAACCCTCCGTATCATCCTCAACGTGTTGGAGATCTCCCCTGAGATCACACTGGATACGGTGTCTTCTTTACTGTCTCAATTAGAAGAAAAGACGGGGCGAAAAGGTAAAGATCTTTATGCTCCCCTTCGTGCTGCGATCACCGGGAAGACGAAAGGACCGGAATTGGCAAGAACCCTTCCCCTCCTTGGAAAGGAGAGAATCATCCGTCGGTTAAGAATGGCTCTGGAGTTAGCCTAAAATCCATTTGAGGTAAGTTGATGACACTTCGCATTCATAATACTTTCACGGGTAAAAAAGAAGACTTCGTTCCTCTCCATGAAAAAAAGGTGGGGCTCTATGTCTGTGGGGTCACTGTCTATGACCTCTGCCACATCGGTCATGCCCGCTCTGCGATCGTCTTTGATACGATCTATCGCTATTTTCGATATCGTGGATATGATGTAACCTTCGTTCGAAACTTCACCGATATTGACGATAAGATCATCAGGCGTGCCAATGAGGAGGGAGTGGATTGCAAAACCATTGCAGAGAAATACATTGGTGAATTTAACATTGACATGGGAGGGCTCGGCCTCGAAAAACCTTCGGTCGAACCCAGGGCCACAGAGCATATCCCGGAAATGATCCAGTTGATCTCTACCCTCATCCAAAAAGGATATGCTTACCAGGGCGGAGGAGATATCTTCTTCTCTGTGGAGAGATTTAAAGATTATGGAAAGCTCTCCAAAAGGAACTTGGAAGAGATGCAAGCCGGTGCCCGGGTTGAGATTGATGAGAAGAAAGAAAACCCTCTTGACTTCGCTCTCTGGAAATCCAGTAAAACCGGAGAACCTTTTTGGGAAAGCCCATGGGGAAAAGGAAGACCAGGCTGGCATATCGAATGTTCTGTGATGAGCCAGAAGTATTTGGGAGAGACGTTTGATATCCATGGCGGTGGAAGGGACCTCATCTTTCCCCACCATGAAAATGAAATTGCTCAATCGGAGGCTGCCACCGGCAAACCTTTTGTCCGTTATTGGATCCATAATGGCTTTGTCAACATCAATAAGGAAAAGATGTCTAAATCCCTTGGAAACATTTTAACCATCAAAGAAATCCTTAAAGATTGGCACCCAGAGATCCTCCGGCTTTTCTTCCTTTCCCACCATTACCGTAGCCCAGTGGATTATTCAGAGGATAGCTTTCTTGAGGCTAAATCAGGACTGGATCGGTTTTACACGACTCTAAAATCGATTAAAGACGAACTCGCAAGAGTCCCCTCCCCCTTGACGGGGGAGACCCTACAACTCTCCTCCCCCTCGACGGGGGAGGGCAAGGGTGGGGGTGGGGGTGGCCGTGCATCGGTTCCCAATGAATGCCGTCAAGCCATTGAATCCTTCCAGATACGGTTTGAAGAGGCCATGGATGACGACTTCAATACAGCCCAAGCTTTAGGATATTTCTACGAGCTACAAACTCATTTAAATAGCCTCCTTAGTCTTTCAAAAGGCAATCCAACCGAAAAGATCGCTTCCTTGTTGAGAAAGGGGCTTGAATACTTCTCCAGCATGGGATGGGTCTTCGGCCTGTTCCGGGACGATCCAGAGAAATATCTGGATCGGCAGAAAAAAGAAGGGCTTAAAAAACTGAATCTTTCCGATGAAGAAATCCTTAGATCCATTGAGGAGAGGAATGCCGCGAGGAAAGAAAAAAACTGGAGAAGGGCTGACGAGATCCGAAATAATCTTCTTTCAAAAGGAATTATCTTAGAGGACACCCCTTCCGGTACGATTTGGAAAATCAAATAACCCCCACCGTTTCCGATTTTAGATTTCAAATTTCAGATTTTCCAATCCGCAATCCCAAATCCGCAATCAAAAAATTGTCATTCCCTCTTCAGCCATCGAATCAATGCATTCATCTGCGTTGTGAGATAGGAAACCATGATGATCAGAATCACCAATAAAAATGTGTTGGTATTGACGATCCATAAAACATTCATATCTCCCTCCTTTTTCTCACTGGCTCATCCATCATCCCCCGTTCGATGTCCATGGTCTCTTATCCATTGTCCATCGTTCTCCGTCCATCGTTCATCGTCTCTCTGAGGCCAGTATGACGATGACTTCTGTTCTTGTCAAGTTGCAAAAAACAACAATACGAATTTTCTCTTGTCCGGCACTCTTCTTTCTGATATAAATAAGGTCAATTATGTTAGCACGGGTCTTGAGCAGCGCGGTTTTTGGAATCGATGCGTATGTGGTCGAGGTGGAGGTGGACATCGCTCAGGGCCTCCCTGCCTTTGCAACCGTTGGACTTCCTGAGGGCGCGGTCAAGGAGTCCAAGGACAGGGTCAAGGCGGCCATCAAGAACTGTGGCTATGACTTTCCCTCCCGACGAATCACCGTCAATCTTGCTCCAGCCGATGTCAAGAAGGAAGGCGCAGCCTTCGATCTTCCCATGGCCATTGGCATCTTGGCGGCCACTGAAGTGGTTCAGAAGAACAAACTACCTCATTACTTCATCTTAGGTGAGCTCTCCCTCGACGGACAGGTGAAGCCCGTTAAGGGAACACTCCCCATCGCCGTCACGGCAAGGGATGGAGGATTACGGGGGATCCTCTTGCCCCGGGGAAACTCAAAAGAGGCGGCGGTCGTCAAGGGGATCGAAGTTCTGCCAGTGGATACCCTCTCTGATTGTGTTGAATTTCTAAATGGAGATCTCCATATCGATCCGGTAGAAGTCGATCTCGACGAAATCTTCAAAACGGATTTGAATTATCCAGTCGATTTCAACGATGTAAAGGGCCAGGAGCATGTGAAGCGCTGTTTGGAGGTCGCTGCAGCGGGTGGCCATAATGTCATTATGATTGGTCCCCCCGGCTCTGGAAAGACGATGCTGGCGAAGCGGCTCCCCACGATCCTGCCCGACATGAACTTCGAGGAGAGTCTCGAAACCACAAAAATCCACAGCGTCATGGGACTGATTCCAACGGATAGTTCCCTTGTCGTCACCCGGCCTTTTCGCAATCCCCATCATACGATCTCCGATGCAGGCCTGATCGGGGGGGGACAGATCCCCAAGCCAGGGGAGGTGAGCCTTTCTCACAATGGTGTTCTTTTCTTAGACGAGATGCCCGAATTCAGAAAGAATGTTTTGGAAGTGATGCGCCAACCCTTAGAAGAAGAAAAGGTGACCATCTCGCGGGCTGCCACCTCTCTCACCTACCCTGCCCGCTTTATGCTCGTCTCTGCGATGAACCCCTGTCCCTGTGGATATTACAGCGACCCCAATAACGAATGCTCCTGCACGATACCCCAGATTCAACGGTATCGATCAAAGATCTCCGGCCCCTTGATGGATCGAATCGACATTCACATTGAAGTCCCTGCAGTAAAGTATCGGGATCTTGCGAGCCGTGAGACAGGAGAGTCTTCGCGCGAGATTAAGAGAAGGGTGGATAATGCCCGGAGTATTCAGCTCAATCGATTCAAGGGGACGAAGATTTACTGCAATGCCCAGATGACCAACCGCCATATCAAGAAGTTCTGCCAGATCGACGAAGCCAGTCAGAAGTTGTTGGAATTGGCCATCGACAAGTTCGGATTAAGCGCCAGGGCTTATACGCGTATATTAAAAGTGGCCCGAACGATCGCCGACCTCGAAGGTCAAGAGAATATTTTACCTGCCCATCTTTCCGAAGCCATCCAGTACCGGAGCCTGGATCGAAACCTAATTGCATAAATAAGGACGTGTTTCGATTTGATTAGTACGCAAATAATATTATAAAATGAAAGAAATTGAATTAATCCCCATTGCCAAAAAGAAATTAGAACGGAGGGGCATCCCGCAGAAATGGCTAACTGAAACACTGAATTCTCCTGCCCAAATTGTTGAAGGTTATGGAAGGCGTAAGGTTGCTCATAAGAAATATATGATAGAAGGTAAGGAATATTTATTGAGGGTGGTTTATGAGGAAAAAGAAGAACAGAATGTCGTTTTAACTGCATATCTGACGTCTCAGATAGATCGTTACTGGAAGGAGTGAAAAGATGAGAATTGAATACGATCCGACTCATGACCTGCTCAATATTGAGTTTGTTTCAGACGAGTCTATCGATGAGTCAGTCGAATTAGATGGAATCATCATCGATTATTCAAAAGATAAAAGAATAGTTGGCATAGAAATTCTCGATGCCGGAAAGCGAACTACGAGGAATCCACTTGACTTACTCGATCTTACAATAGTCAGAGAAAAATCGGCTGCAAAACCCATTTAATTTTATGAGGATAAAATATTCAAAGAAAGTTGATATTCTTTTGATTGGGCTTAGGGAGGGAAAGCCTGTGGATTCGATAGATTTAAAAGAAGAGGTAATCCTTCACCTTGATAGCAAGGGATTGCCTCTCGAAATAGAGCTGCTCGATGCCTCTAAGCTCGGAACAATTGATGAAATAAGTTTCTCAACCCCGATGCGAGTCCAAAGCTAAAAATCATTTCGAATTCCTTGATCGCAGTAAATGGAATGAATGTCATCTACAACGATAAGACTGATCTCCTTTATATCCGATTTGATGACAGAAAGCAGGATGTCATTAACAGGCGAATCTCCGAAGACATCGTCCTCGATATGGGGGAAAATGATCGAATTGTAGGGATCGAAATCATGGACGCTTCGCGGCACATTCCATTGGAGAAACTGCTCCCCGTAAAGTATGAAATCCAAAAGGAGAAACCCCTTCAAGGGTAACGCGCCTTCTTCGGCCCTAAGTAATTCCAATACTCCGAGCCCGCAAGCCGAATACCAAATTTCTATTTAAGAAGAAATACTTGGTGTCACCCATTAAAAGGCATGAATAATTTCCTATTTCTCCCCCCTTCCGATTTAGTTAAATCGCTTACTCAACTGCCAATATTGAATTATTTATGCCCCATAGTCTTTTACAGGTGACAGACCTATTTTTAACTGGCGATTGTTGCTCCGAACAAGTCCGTGTGATATAGTTCCGTGAAAGAATAAAGTGCAATTCTTTGGCCCTCAAATATGAACGATTCGACAAGGCCCTTCTCCAAAGGGAAATATCGTTTTTTGGGTTTTCTCGTTCTCGGCCTTTTGCTGATATTCTCACCGGCTGTCTACTCTTCGCCTACGACGTTCTGGGTGTCCCCAAGCGGTGATGATGGCTCACCGGGGACCAAGATAAGGCCCTTTCGCACCTTGGAGCGGGCGCGTGACGCCGTGCGCGCCGTCCAAGAGAGTCAAGGGCAGCAGCACGCTGTTGTCCATCTTCGAGGCGGCACCTACCGTCTCGGGCAGACCTTTGTGCTCGACTGGCGGGACTCCGGACAGAACGGTAATGACGTGGTTTACCGTGCCGCGCCCGGCGAGCATCCTGTGATTTGCGGATCGGTCCAGGTGGTGAACTGGTCGCTCTACGACCAGGGCTTGGGGATTTTCAGGGCTTACGTGGGTCAGCTCAAGTCGCGCCAGTTATACGTTAACGGACAGCGCGCGATCCGGGCACAAACCGAACCTTACCCGGCCGGATTCCTTCCAACCTATTTCGAAATCTTTGGCATTCCTTTCAAAGGCGGCATTGAGTTCATACCCACCGAGCTGAACCCCGAAGGGTGGAGGAATCCTTCCACGTGGACCAACCCGCGGGACATCGAGGCAGTCATCGTTACCCAGTGGAAGATGATGAGAGTCCCTCTGGAGTCCATTACGCCTTATCCTGATTATACTCCCGATCCTCTTGATTCAGGGTTTAAGACCGGCCTGATCAAACTGCGGGAACCCGGCTGGACGAATGCGAATGTCTTCTTCGACGGTTCGACCCTTGAGCCCGGCATATGGAGCTTTTGGCAGGTGACACGGTTCGAGAACGCCTATGAGTTCCTGGATGAACCCGGGGAGTGGTATTTGAATGAAGCCACGGGCTGGCTTTACTACATTCCCCGCCAGGGCGAGGACCTTGACACCGCCAACGTTGAACTCCCGCTCCTGGAAGTCCTGGTGGAGGGGCAGGGGGAGCTCGAACGGCCGGTTTCCAACATCCGCTTCGAGGGTTTGACCTTCTCCCACGCCACCTGGCTCGGCCCGAGTGGTGACAACGGATACGTCGCGGATCAGAGTGGCAACCTTCTCGTCGGCGAAGGCCACCAGCCCAACATCATCGGTCACGACCAAAACGTTGTGCGCACACCCGGCAACGTACGGTTTCGATTCGCCCGCGAGATCGAATTCCGAGGCAACATCTTCGAACACCTGGGCGGAGTCGGGCTCGATTTTGACACGGGGAGCCAGGGCAACAGGATTGTGGACAACCTCTTTGAGGACGTTTCGGCGGCGGCAATCCAGCTTGGCGGAGTCTCCACGGTTGACCACCACCCCGATTATCCGGAGCAGGTCACGCGCGACAACGTAATTTCGAACAACCTGATACGCCAGGTCGCCCGGGAGTACGTTGACGCCGCGGGAATCTTCGTCGGCTTCGCCCGGCGCACGCTCATCAGCCACAACACGATTGTCGATGTCCCCTGGGCGGGAATTGCCATGGGCTGGGGATGGGGACTGCTCGATCCGGGCAGCTTTCCGGGATTGCCGAACGCGCAAGGCGGAGAGTGGGGAACCTATGACAAGCCGACTCCCAACGGCGAAAACAGGATACTCAACAATCGTATCCACGGTTTCCTCAACGTCCTCTGGGACGGGGGTGCCATCTACACAACCGGTCAGCAGGGAACCTCATTGGCCAAAGGACTTTTGATTGAGGGCAACGTGGCTTCCGGGAAAAGGCCCAAGGGCGGCGGCAACACCTTCTATAGCGACGGAGGGAGCCGCTACATTACACTAAAAAACAATGTTTCCTTCGACAACCCGCAGGGGGTTACGGACCTCGGCCCTCCTCCTCAAACACGTGATCCGCTCCCTTATTCCTCCATCCCCAGTAAGTTTAACGGCATTCCATACGGCAGCGATAGCGGCGGCTGCAGGACCTACGGTGACATCAGGTTCATCGGCAATTATTGGTTAAACCCGGAGTTCTTCGACATTTGCCCATACACGGGTCCGGACGGCGTGTCTTACCCCACCAACCTGACCTATAGGAATAACCATGTCATCCAAGGAGAGGCGGACGTTCCCAACCCAATCCTGCGCGCCGCCGGAGTGCGGAAATTGCCGGCAACGATTCCGGCTGACCGATGGATTCTTCCGTGACGTCGTTATCCAAGTTGAGCTACCGCGACCCCGCAGTGGGTCATGGTTGGCTGAAGGATTCTGCTAGTCAAAAACTTCATCCAGAAAACGTGCTTGGGGTCAGGCTTTGGATATTTTGATTTCAAACAGCTCTTCCCGCATGTTCTTCATCAACCCCCTCAGCTCTGTATCCGCTTGAGCTTGCCTCTCTAAAAACTTTGCCGCCGTGCTCAAGGTCGAAGAATCCCGGTTGACTCGTTTGCTCAGCTCTGAAAGGGTTAAATTACCCGAATCCAGAACCAACCATGCTGCTATCGCACGGACCTTAGAAAGCCTTCGATCTTTACCTGAACCCGACAACATCTCTTCTCGTAACGAAAACTCCTTACAAACCAGGGAAACAATTTCCTCGACCGTTAGCGGCCTCTTCGATCTCTCCTGCCTCTGCCCAAGAACTTTGTCAATAAAGACCATATCCCCCAAAATCCGCGAATCGATCTCAGATCCCATACCATATTCCCCCTGGTGCCCACCTTCTCTCCCCTCTTCAACAAACCCGCGGTACGCCCGTCGTGCTCGGTCCCCCTTGTTCGAAAACATCGACAACACCCAGTCCGTCGTCAGCCAAGGTATGGTCTCCATTCCTAAGTAGGCACGATGCCCACTCCACGGATAGTCCTCCGGTCTTCGGACCATACCTGATCTCACTGGATTCAAATGAATGTACCGGGTTAATTCCAACAAATACGAATCTGCGTCGATCAGGACAGCTTTGTAGCGCCCCTGAAAAAGGTGCCCCGTTCTTTTCCCACGCCAGTTTACCCACCGTGTATATCGAAACGCAAGATTCTGGATGATCCGAGGAAGCCTAACTTCTCCAACTTGAATTGCCAAGTGCACATGGTTGGTCATCAGACAGAATGCGTGGACCTGGTGTCCGTAACGCTCGATACCCTCTTGTAGCAATAAATAGAACCGGAAGCGGTCTTCCTGGCCGAAAAATATTTCCTGCCCTCCGTTTCCCCGCAGGATAACGTGATATAAGGCAGCTGGATAGTGAACTCTTGGCTTACGCGCCATGACATCATTCTACGCAAGAAATCCAAATATTGCAAGCCTGACCCCAAAGTTTTTTTCGATTCCGTAAAGAGGACCAGGGAAGGGAAGCTGAAGTGGAAGAGCTTCAGCAGGGCCGCGCTCAGCCGGAAGAAGTTCGTGGTCTGCGGAGCGTGCTGGAGGAGCATTACCTGGGAGGCTTGAAAGGAGGGCCGGAAAAAATCCAGGAGTACCCCAGCATGTGAGATGATGCCAGACAAATCAGCTTTGTAGATTTTTCTTGACTTTCACCTGCATGCTTTCTGCTCAGAGTATTCCGAGTAGCGTTACTGCGTTTAACCAATGCTAAAATCGAGGTATTTCTGGAACTCGACTATGTCTTTCACTAACCTCGTCAGTAGTTTACTAAGGATTGTAATCCAGCAACAATAATGCTACATTGCAAATCGAAAAAAGCAGATATCTCATTTCATAGGGTTCAGGGGAAGCCTTGCCATGACCTGCCTTGTCTCCCCTATGGGCATCCAATTTAACTATCGTTGTGCGAATAGTCCCGTGTATTTTTGGAAAATATTTTTGCAGGTTCTTTTCGTCAAACTCGAACTTGCTGTCGTTCGTTATTCCTCTCGCTATTTCCTCCAAGGTTTTGAAGGCACCAATAAAAATATCGTCAAAATCCTTCCCACTAAGCATATCGTGGTTTGAAGAAACGGAATGTGTCGAATGGGACGGCACATGCTTTTTGTGAGCCAAGGGTTAAGAATCACAAATTCAAGCATCAGTTGCTCCCTGAGAGCCGAGCGTCCTGGGTAGAGCACCGGGCGTAACATTTTGTCTTTCACTCCACCTTTGTGTAACGTCCGAATGGCAGAGATCTTGAAAGCCCGGCAACATCAGGGACGAGAGCCACAACTTTTCGAATGTGTTTGGTGGTTGGCCTCCTCCCCCTCTTTTCCCAGTTAATCACCGTATCCTCCGTGACCTCAAGCTGCTGAGCGAATTCCCTTATCAAAATCCCTTTCTCCATCCTCCATTTTCTCATATAATCCCCAAAAGTCTTGGGGTTCTTCGGATAGGTAGGGTTGGACTCCAGCCAGTTCAAGGGCTTGGAAAAAAGGTAGGCAGGGGATGGCCCAAAAACAAAGGGTAAATTTTCTATGTTCTGTCCCGCATGGCTGTCCCTGTGGATATTACAGCGATCCCAATAACGAATGCTCCTGCACGATACCCCAGATTCAACGGTATCGATCAAAGATTTCCGGCCCCTTGATGGACCGAATCGATATTCACATTGAAGTCCCTGCAGTAAAGTACCGGGATCTGGCGAGCCGTGAGGCAGGAGAGTCTTCGCGCGAGATTAAGAGAAGGGTGGATAATGCCCGGCGTATTCAGCTCGATCGATTCAAGGGGATGAAGATTTACTGCAATGCCCAGATGACCAACCGACACATCAAGAAGTTCTGCCAGATCGATGAAGCAAGTCAGAAGTTATTGGAATTGGCCATCGACAAGTTCGGATTAAGCGCCAGGGCTTATACGAGAATATTGAAGGTGGCCCGAACGATCGCCGACCTCGAAGGTCAGGAAGATATTCAACCCGCCCATCTTTCCGAAGCCATTCAATAGCAATCTTTGGATCGGAATCTGTAAACATTAACGGCCATATTAAAAGACCGCTCTTGAAGCAGAAGGAGCGAACATGGAAAGCTCGGATCCAATATTTCCCCCACCCTTCTGAGAGCGAGAGAGACTGGAGCTATAGGATTCCCATTGACACTCTGTTTGTAATTTTATACACTTCTATTGAAGCTGAAACCATCCATGATTAACCCCTGATCGATCCCTTGGGTATACGGTATGACGTAAAGGGGGGTTGGCCCATGGATTGACGAACGAATGATTTGGAGCTTGAAACCTTATCAACGATTTAGAAAGGAGAATTTATGTTTGTTGATGAATCAGTCAAGAAAAAGGTAATAGAAGGGGTAGATCAACGACGGGAAAAACTGGTAGAGGTGTTGGCAACGCTCGTCAAGATTCCCAGTGTTGTGGGCCAGGAAGGGAAAGCTCAGAAAGCGGTGAGCCAACTTTACAAGGAAGCTGGCCTTAAAGTCATCCGCTTCCAGGCAGATCATGAAAAGATAAAAGACCACGAAGCATTCGTCGAATCGGCCCTACCCTACAAGAATCGGCCTAACATCATCGGAATCAAGCCAGGAGATAAGGGATCAAAATCTCTGATCCTTAATGGCCACATTGATGTCGTGTCTCCCGAACCTGTCAATCAGTGGAAGCATGATCCTTGGGGGGCGGAGGTCGTCAACGGAAAGCTTTATGGTCGGGGAAGTGCAGATATGAAGGGAGGGCTCACGGCCAATTTGATTGCCCTGAAGACATTAATTGAATTGGGGCTGAATCCGAAAGGGAAGGTGATGCTCCACAGTGTCGTAGAGGAAGAAGCGGGCGGAGGCGCAGGAACGTTTGCCTCTCTACTCGCGGGGTATACAGCGGATGGGATGGTTATTACAGAACCCCATAATCTAAGGATTACCGTGGCCATGGCTGGCATCAATTATTTCAGAGTCAAGGTTCAGGGCAAGACGGCCCATGCGGGGCTTGCCCATCTTGGGGTAAACGCTATCGGGAAGATGTACAAGATCTATCAAGCGCTCGCTGCATTGGATGAAAAAAGAGGAGCCGAAGTCAAATTCGACCTTTTTGAGAAGGGATCCGGCCGATCCACGCACCTCAACATCGGCACCCTAAAAGCAGGAGATTGGGCCTCCACGGTGGCGGGCTCGGCCGAATTGGAGTGTCGCATCTCATTTATCCCTGGAGAAACCATGAAAGGGATAAAGGAGCTTGTGGGAAAAACCATTTTGGACGCCATCAAAGATGACCCTTGGATGAAGGAACATCCCCCTCTGGTCGAATGGTATGGGTGGCATGCCGAACCCTGGTTACAGGATATCAACGCACCCTTGGTCCAGACCTTCAAAAAGACGGCGCAAGAGGTCCTGGGAAGAGAGCCCGAGTACGCAGGACGGGCGGCTGGTTTAGATTCCCGGTTTGCCCCCTATTTCAATATGCCAGCCCTTTGTACGGGTCCGATAGGAGAGAACCTTCACGGAATAGACGAGTGCGTGGATCTCGAAAGTGTTGTGACATTGACGAAGATACTGGCTTTGTTTATTCTCAACTGGTGTGGCATCGAGGATTGACGTTGCAATCGAGAGTTGGGGAGATTTCGAACTTATTTTCCGCGTAAACCCCGTTAGAAATTCCAGCGGGGCACTCGCCGCGCAAGCGCTGGCGCAGCGGGTTAAACCCCGCCGGAATTATTCTAAGATCTGACCTCGCTGCAGAGCAGCGGGGCATTATTTCTAATGGGGTAAATCGCTGAAGAAAGGAGGAATGCAAAATGAGATGGCCAGGTAGTATTAAGGTGGGTGTTTGTTTTACGTTCGATGTCGATGGCCCGCTGATCTGGCGGAGCAAGGTGAGGGTCAATCCAAAATTTGGGAATCCGGTCTGCATTTCCATCGGTGAGTTCGGACCCGTGGTAGGGGTTCCAAGAATATTGAAGCTGCTGAAGAAGTACGATCTCCAATCATGCTTCTTTATTCCCGGGGGGACGATTGAAGAGTATCCGGATATGTGTAAACAGGTCCTCGAAGAGGGCCATGAGATTGGATTTCACAGTTACAGTCACGTCAATCCGGCTGATCTGACTTATGAACAGGAGAAGGAGGACTTCGAAAAGGGGTTAGAGCTGTTCCAGAAGGTTTTTAAGAAGCGCCCCTATGGCTACCGCTGTCCGGCAGCCGACATGGGCGATAAGACCTGGCAGCTTCTGGACGAATTTAATTTCGTTTATGACAGCACGATGATGGGAACAGACTATCCCTACGTCAAAAAGATGAAGAAAAACAATATCGTCGTCCTTCCGATGTACTGGCTACTTGATGACTGGCCGCATTTCGGCTGGAACATGTATCCCAATTTTCCTTATCAGGCAAACATTCACAGTCAGGAGGCCGTCTACGAAATGTGGAAAGGTGAATTTGACGGGATGTATGCCGTGGACGAAGGATGCGTCTACACCCTCTGTATGCACCCGCAGCTCATCGGGAGGGCTTCAAGAATATTGATGTTGGAGAAGCTGATCCAGCATATGAAACAGTTCCCCGGGGTGTGGATCGCCCAACCGCTCGACTTGGCAAAGGAAGCTCAAAAGGTCCTGAGCAAAAAATAGATCGAGGGACAATATACTGCCCACCCGCGATTGCCCACATGGAGGCGAGGTGGGTAGACTTCACCCACAGATCAATCATTTTCTTTAAAAACAGAAAAGGAGGAGATCTTATGAACAAATTCAAAATGTCGGCAAAAGAAGAGTTTGGGTTGGTCTTTCTCTTTCTCCTGGTTTTTGTCACTTTTGTCGAACTTGCCCAAGCCCAAGAGGTGGTCAAGTTTGGCGTCTTTGGTCCTATGACCGGACCTGCTGCTGAAACAGGCATGGCCATCAAACGGGGATCCGAACTGGCGATGGAGGAGATCAACGCCAAGGGAGGCATTTTGGGAAAAAAACTGGACTGCATCTGGGGTGACGATGAGTCGAAACCGGAAGTCGGGGTCAGCGTCTACGAAAGGTTTATCACAAGAGATAAAGTCAATTTGGTCATCGGAGGCCTTCACAGTTCCGTGGGGATTGCGATGATGGAACCCGCCTCCAAGTATGATGTGCTTTACTTCAGTGGGGCACCTGTGTCGAGCATCATCTCGCAGAAGATCGAGGAGAACCCGCAGAAGTACTGGATGGTCTTCAAGGGGGATGTCAGCAGCATTGCCTATGGGCCGGGCACGGCCAATTTTATTAAGTTCATCGAGAAGGGAGGTTATCAGCCCAAGGTAAAGAATTTTGTAAGCATCATTGAAGACACAGATTTTGGTCGCTCGGTGATCGAGGCGATCGAGAAGTCGATGGTCGAATCTGCCTGGAAGAATCTCGGTCGTGAAGTCGTAAAGATTGACCAGGCGGACTATACGGCCCAGATGTCCAAATTCAGAGGGATGAAGCCCGATATCATCTTTTCTGTTCAGACCTCGGTGGCAGCAGCAGCTTCTCTCTGCAAGACCTTCAGGGAATCGCGAACCCCAGCCTTGTTTGTTGTGATTTATGCGGCCAACAAACCCGAATACATCAAGCTGACCGGTGCCGCTTCCAACGGCGTTTGCTGGGTCGTCAATATTGCCATGATTCCAGCTCTCTCAAAGGGCTTTGTCGCTGCTAACAAGAAAAAGTTTAATGAGGAACCACCGCTCAATGCAGCGATGCAATACGACTACATGATGATCGTAGCCAATGCCATTAAGACAGCAGGGACGACAGAGGGACGAAAGCTTGCGGATGCCCTCCTCAAAACCAAGTATCAAGGGACTTGCGGGGTGCATGCCTACGATCCGAAGAACCATGAAGTTCTATCAGGAGAGAACTACATCCCAACCCTTGTCTATCAGATTCAGAGGCAGAAGGACGTTATTATATGGCCTGCAGAATACGGCCAGGGAAAATTTCAGGTCCCAGCGCATCTAAAATAGCGCGGAGCGAACTGTGCCGATTTTGGAAGGGAAAGGTCTGACGCGATCGTTTGGTGGCGTGCAGGCCGTTCACCATCTCGATTTTTCACTTGAACAAGGCAGGATCCTCGGCTTGATCGGACCGAATGGGGCCGGGAAGACGACTCTTTTCAACCTCGTTGCAGGTGTCTATCGGCCCCAGAGTGGGTTCATCAGGTTTCTCGGTGAGGAGATCACAGGGCTCAAACCCTTTCAGATCTGCCACCGTGGTATCGGTCGAACCTTTCAGATTGTCAAACCCTTCAACAGCCTGACAGTCCTTGAGAACTTGATGATCGGCGCCCGGTTCGGGAAAAACGCTCAGGTTCTCGACCGGTTCGATCCCCTGCCTATCGCAAGGGAGGCCTTAGAATTTGTTGGCCTTACGAAAGAAAAGGACCTCCTGTGTAATAACCTTAACCTCGGGGATAAAAAGCGGGTGGAGCTCGCCAGGGTCCTGGCGACTCAACCCAAGCTCGTCTTACTGGACGAGGTGATGGCGGGGCTCAACCCTGTCGAGACAGCCCAGGTGATGTCGCTCATTCAGAAGATGCGGAGAGAAAAAGGAATCACGACTTTCATGATCGAACATGTGATGAAGGCGGTGATGGGGATTTCTGACTGGGTCTTAGTGATGCATCATGGAGAGAAGGTTGCTGAAGGGACACCTGAAACTGTGGTCAAAGATCCCGTGGTCATCGAAGCATACCTTGGAGAGAGGATGATCTAATCCATGGCTCACCTGAGGGTAGAAGGTTTAAACGGTTATTATGGTCATTCACAGATCCTGTGGAACCTATCCTTTAAGGCGGAAGAGGAGGAAGTGATTGCGATCGTCGGTTCAAATGGGGCTGGAAAGACCACTTTGCTGAAAGCCCTCTCAGGACTTCTTTCGGCTCGATCGGGCACGATTGAATTTGGGGGTCAGAGGATTGACCGCTTTCCTCCTCACAGGATTGTCGGGTTGGGGTTGAGTCAGATTCCGGAAGGTGGGGGGATCTTCCCCTTTATGACGGTCTTGGAAAACCTGAAAATGGGGGCTTTTCTACCTTCAAACTGGAAGAAAATATCCAAAAACCTGGAGTTCGTTTTTCAACTCTTCCCTGATTTGCGAGAACGAAAACACCAAATGGCGGGGACCTTAAGCGGCGGCGAACGTCAGATGCTAGGAATTGGCAAGGGATTGATGGCCTCCCCGAAGCTTCTGATGATGGATGAACCTTCCTGGGGTCTTGCTCCAAAACTGGTGTTACGCGTCTTTGACACCATTCACGAAATTAAACGACGAAAAGTCACCATTCTCCTGGTGGAACAGAATGTCTACCATGCCCTCAGTATGGCTTCAAGGGCCTACGTTCTTGAAAACGGTCGAATCGTTCTTGAAGGGGCTTCTGAAGCGCTCATGGGAAATGAGCTCGTCCAAAGATCTTACCTGGGAGCTTAGAAAAGACAGATGTTTGACCTCGACGTCCTCATCCAGCAGGTTGTTTATGGATTAGTCATCGGATCAAGTTATGTCCTCATGGCGGCTGGCTTCTCGCTCATCTGGGGAATGATGGGAGTGCTCAACTTGGCCCATGGTGAATTCTACATGCTCGGGGCCTATGTCGCATACTACGCTTCCTCCCTTCTCGGTTTTAATCCAATCATCAGTTCTTTAGCTGCCATTCTTGCCATCTTTTTCTTCGGTGTTTTGTTCGAACGAAGCCTCCTCTCACCCATTTATGGGAAACCGGGTTGGGAGACCAATACCGTGTTGGTCACGGTAGGAGCCTCCATTTTTCTACAGAACGTGGCTTTAGTCGTCTTCGGAGAGAAGTATAAGGGACTGCCCCAATACTTCGAAGGAGATCTGGAAATATGGAAGATCGTCCTCTCCTATGATCGGCTGGTGGTCTTCTCGGTGGGCTGCTTCCTCATCGCTTTTCTCTGGTACTTCATGAAGTATACCCGCGTGGGGATGGCCATGCGGGCGATCAGTCAGAATCGGGATGGTGCCTCTCTCGCTGGAGTCAATGTCCGGAGAATCTTTTATGTCGCCTTTGGATTAAGCGCTGCCTTTGCGGCTGCGGCAGGAGCCCTGCTCGCCCCTATCTTCTTTGTCTATCCAACCGTCGGGACAGGGCCCTTATTAATGGCTTTTGCCATTGTGATCTTCGGCGGCCTGGGAAGTGTGAAAGGGGCCATCTATGCCGGATTCTTAGTGGGCGTCTTTGAAAGCCTCATTGTCCTGATCGTCTCGTCGGCATGGAAGGACGTCTTTGTTTTCATTTTGGTCATTATCATCTTAACGGCGAGGCCTCGAGGTCTCTTTGGGATTCGCGAGGAGTAGAATAACGCTGGAATGAAGCGAGATCTGAAAACCATTCTTTTGATCTGTCTCTTTCTGGTATTTTTATTGTTCCCGGCCCTTTGGCCCGATCCCTACCTCCTCCACCTGATGATCCTCTTCTTTCTCTTTGCCGTCCTGGTCTCTAACTGGAATATTTTGTTCGGCTACATGGGAATCTTCTGTTTCGGGCAACAGGCCTTCTTCGGTATCGGCGCTTACGGCTCTGCCTTATTTGCTTTGAAGTTAGGGGTTCCCATCCCATTGGCGATGGTCATGGGTGGAATACTCGCGATGCTGTCGAGCGTTCTGATCGGCCTTCCAAGCTTGAGATTGAGAGGGGCTTATGTGGCCCTCGTGACCCTCGCTTTCGCAGAAGTGATGAGAATGATCTGTTCGAACTGGGTGGACGTCACCCGAGGCCAATTGGGCCTTACGGTTCCAGCTTTATTTCCAGGAGCAGGTCGAATAGGTTTTTACTACGCCTCCTACCTTCTTCTCTTGATCAGCACCGTGATCCTTGTGAAGCTGATGTGGTCTTCTTTTGGTTATGTCACCGTCGCCATCCGAGAATCTCAGGAGGCAGCCAGCAGTTTAGGAATCGATATTGTCAAATATAAGATTCTCGCTTTTATGCTCAGTTCATTCATGTCAGGGATAGCCGGCGCTTTCTATAGCCACTATATTCTCATTTTAACTCCTGACATCATGGGCCTCCATACCATGATTTCGATCCTCGTCATGGGAATGCTTGGAGGAATTGGGACCTTGGAAGGGCCTATCCTTGGAACTTTTGTTTTGATTTTCCTCTCGGAGTACCTACGTGGTTTCGGTCAGTTCCGTTTTATCGTTTATGGGGGCCTTATCGTTCTTTCGGTTCTCTTTATCCCCGGAGGCCTCGTGACTGTGGTGCGGTGGGTTGAAACCCGGTTGAAAGAGTTTGGTCGGCGCTGACAAAAGAAAGGAGGTCAGTATGGATTGACCAAAAGATGACCGCTGCGGGGTTTCTTTGACGTTCGATGTTGATGGTGAGTTCGTTTGAAAAAGCAAGATCCCTACGGACCCGGGGTTTGGAAATCCGCATGATCGTAAAGAAAGGAGTCTCTTATGAGACCAGAAAAGAAGATGGTGATCGATTTCATTGAGGAGTACAAAAAGCGAATGGAAGAGATCGCTCAAGCCCTCTGGAATTTTCCCGAACTGGGACTCGAGGAGATCCAATCTTCGACATTATTAATGAAAGAATTGGAGAAGTTCGGGTTCGCAGTTAAAGGCGGGATAGCTGGGATGCCTACGGCTTTTGAGGCGACCTTCGGGGAGGGCAAACCTGTCGTCGGAATCCTTGCTGAATATGATGCTCTGCCAGGCCTTTCTAACCATGCCGTTCCCTATCGAAGTCCTGTTCGGGAAGGAGCTCCAGGCCATGGTTGTGGCCATAACCTCTTCGGCACTGCCAGCATTACCTCTGCGATCGCGTTGAAGCAAGTGAAAGAAAAATTCAACCTTACGGGGACGATCCAATTGTTCGGAACTCCTGCTGAAGAGGTCTGCATTGGCAAACCCTACATGGCAAGAGCCGGCTGTTTCGACGGGATCGATGTCTTCCTCGACTGGCATCCGGATGAGATCACCACTGCCTATTACCGGACATGCAATGCCTACAACAGCGTCCGGTTCATCTTTCACGGAAAAAGCGCTCACGGCAACAAACCCTGGTTAGGTCGAAGCGCCCTTGAAGCGGCGGAGCTGATGGGGGTCTCTGTCAACTTTCTTAAAGGTCATATCGATCCAGGAAACCCTCCCGATGGAGCTGCGACGATCAACTATACGTACACCGAGTGTGGAAAATACCCCAATGTGATTCCGGATGTGGCTGAGGCTTGGTATATCTATCGCATTCCCACTCGACAAGAGCTGGAAGCTATCCATCAGAGGATTTTAAAGTGCGCTCAGGGCGCTGCCATAGCCAC
>Ga0315282_10004597_pt1 | contig 23955 bp, 15 predicted proteins | sample YL17G07_20_MG_FD_203693 | JGI IMG/M metagenome (GOLD analysis project Ga0315282, IMG submission 203693) | Sediment microbial communities from Yellowstone Lake, YNP, Wyoming, USA - YL17G07_20 | ecosystem: Environmental > Aquatic > Freshwater > Lake > Sediment | place: USA: Wyoming | collected... | reverse complement strand
CGCGGACTGCGCAGCTACCGAAACGTTGTAACCGGGAGCAGCTCGATGCCTTCTCCCTTCTTCAAGTTTCTGCTGTATTGCTTCTGCTGAGGATTGTTCCAGTGCTCGTGGACTCCCAGGCCCGCCAGGCGAGTCGTATTGGTGGCGTGGTCCGGATCGTAGAAGGTTCCGGAAGGCGGATTGTTCGCCAGAGCCGCCTCGTGCAGGTAGTCGTCAGCTCCGGGCATGTGCGGGTAATCCTGCCACTCGGCCCAGAGGAAATCGAAGGCTACGGAATCGATAGCGACGGGGTCCTGGGACGCAAACAAGCTGGAAGCCCATTGTCCGTTGAAAGGAGCGCTGGACCACTTCAGGGGAGAACTATCACGGGGATGCACCCCTGCGTACAGGCCGTCGATGAAATACAGCAGGGTCTTGCCGCCGGTCTGCGCGTGCCCCATCAGGTCCACCAGCGCCCGGTAATGCCCGGAGCCCGGAGTTACCTTGGCCAGGCTCTCGTGCATGTCGTAGTAGCCTTTCTGGGGCGGCCTGCGGAACAGCGAGCCGTAATGGTTCTTGCCACAGAGCGTGACGCCGGCCATGGTGTGGGCTTTCAGATTCGCCATGTTGATGAAATACTTCGCTTCCGCATAGGGAGCCGGCACGTAATCCTGCTCCTTGCCGGCCGGGCGAGAACTCCAATAGAACGGGATGGACGAGGGCTCGACGCGGGTCCGGGGATGGGCCGCGTTCCCCCCGTCGTGGTCCAGGTAATGGACGTTGGGGAATTCGCTGTGCAGCAGCTCATAGTATTGATTGGGGAACAAGGACAGCGGATCGCCCACGGAAATGTCCTGCTGGTTCACGCCGGCCGCCTTCACCAGTTGGCGCAGGAGCGCGCGGATCATCTGGGGCGAGGTGTTCATGTAGTCCACCTGGCGCACCAAGTCGTAAGACTTCGGGTCAACGTTTCCTCCCACGATGCAACCCACCAGGTTCACCTTGATGGTGACTTTCTGGCCTTTCCGATATCCTGTGCGCCCGTTGCCGTGGGTTTGGTTGAAGTGTTTGATCAGGGCATCCCACGCTTCCCGGTCGCCGGCCTTGCCCGCGAGACTCCGGATCGCTGCCGACATCATGCTGTCCACGACAGCCTGATTGGTATGATTGCCTTCCCACCAGTGCTCGTGTCCGGGCCCCTCCCAATCAGTCGCCTTCGGGTTATGGGCCCAGACGACACGCCCCGGATTGAGACCTTTGGCGACACCGATCGGCTGGTTCGGCACCGGGTCGTCGGCCAGAGCGGCCCTGTCGGCGAAATTCACGAAGACGGTGATTCCCAGGATGGCCACCGCGACCAGGCAGACGCAGGCCAGCGCGATCTGCGACCGCTTCCATAACTCTTTGGCCTTGCGATACAGCGAGGCTGAAGCCAGCGCGCCGGCGACCCAGACCACGAAGCCGCCGGCCAGCGGAGCGGCCGCTCGCTGGCATGGGTAGGCCGCCCTGGAAGGTTTCGGCGTCACTCTCACCAGAAACCAGACCAGCGATAACAGACCCGTGACGGGGAACAGCCATTGCGTCCAGCGAGCGCTGTTTCTCGGGTGCATGGCTGCCTTCGGGCAAATGGGCACTTCATCTCTTGTTTTGGACATCACTGAACCTCGGTGCTATTTCAGTTTCGCGTACTCCGCCTGGGCTTCCTTGAGAATGGAAACGGCGGGGTCGGCGTCTTTCCACAGCGCCAGGAAATCCTGGTACGACTTCCGGCTGGCCGCCACGTCGCCCGCCAGAGCAGCAGCGCGGGCTTCGCGCTGGAAGCGTTCGAGCGCGTGCTTGTCGCGGGAAAGCGCTTCGGGCAGGAACTTCAGGGCCACTTGCTGGCCGAGCTTCAGATCCTCGGCCTTGTAGACAACACCCATCCCCCCGCCCCCGAGCCTTTCGAGAACGCGGTAGTGCGAGATGGTTTTGCCGATCATCGCAGCGGCCTCCTTCGCGACGCTGCGCGCCGCCCCTGGCGAATCAAGCCTTCACCGGAAGTTCTCCACCAGCATGATGTCGGCCACGCTACTGTCGGTTTGCGCGTAGAGAATCCATCGCTCGTCGGGGGAAATGGCAAGGCCGCCAACGCCCGACGTTACCGGCGGCTTGTCGAGCGCCATCACTTGCGTCACCTGCTGGGTTGCGAAGCTGAAGAATTGAAGGATCGGCTGGGGAGTGACCTTCTGGGGGACGAAATAGATGCCGCGCTCGGCCACCTCCCAATAGCGGTAGTAGGCGGCCGTTGCCAGCTCGGGAACCGGCGTTTCCTCACCACCCTCCCTCGCAACCTTCCAGATGCCGGGGACGCCTTGGCCTTTCGCATAATAGATGAGCTTGCCGTCCGGCGACTCGAAGGCTTCAAATCCCCCCTTTTTGGTCACCTGGAGCGCCTGCCCGCCCCCGGACGCCACCTTCCAGACCTGCCACTCGCCCGTACGGTTAGAGCCGAAGTAAATCCACTTCCCGTCTCTCGACCAGCTTGGCACCACATCCTCGGCAGGGTCCGTAGTGAGGCGCCGGGGAGAGCCTCCTTGCGCACTGATCACGTAAATATCAGGGTTGCCGCCCGGCCGGGAGTCGAAGGCAATCCACTGGCCGTCGGGAGACCACCGCGGGGTACCCGCCCATGGGCCCCCAAAGGAAGTCAACTGAACGGGGTTCAAGCCCTCGCTGTCGCATACCCAGATCTCCGGACTTCCAGAGCGGGTCGATGCGAAGACAATCCTCTTGCCGTCCGGAGAGAACTGTGGACTGTCCTGCTCCCTGGTGGAAACGATCAACTTGGCTGGTGAGCCAGTTGCTGCCGGGGCAGGGCCCCCCGTGCCGGGCATCTCGATTCGCCAGATATTCTCGTTTGAGAACGACTCCGTGTAGGCCAACCGGTTTCCTCGGCGGGAGATGGAGGGATAGCGAGCATCGCGGCCGACCCCGGCCACTTGCTCGGGCGCGCCTCCCGAGGCCGGAATTCTCCAGAGCGCGAAAGGGCCGCCACGAGGAGATGAGAAGACGACCTCCCGGCCATCCGGCGTCCAGGCGACGCCGTTAAACCACAGGTCCAGGCCGTCGTAGGTCAATCGCTTGGGCTCGCCGCCAGCAGCAGGGACCAGGTAGACGTCCGATACCCCAGTTCTCTCCATACGTATGAAGGCCAGACTCCGGCCGTCCGGGGAGAAGGCCGGCAGAAGATCACGAAAGGATTGCGGCGGTGGGGCCGTCACTCGACGCTTCTCGCCGGTATCAATCGAAAGCAAAAAGATAGCGTGGGGGTCCCGCGGCGATGCTCTATCCGCAACGGCCAGGTATTTCCCGTCGGGAGACCAGTCCAGTCCGAGGTATGTACTGTGGCCGACTTCGCGCTCCGGGCCCCCCAGGGCAGGCACTATCAAGACTTCATACCCATCCGAGACTTCGCGTAGAAAAGCGATATGCCGGCCGTCCGGCGACCAGGCAGGCATAGAGTCGTTGGCAGAGTCGGTGGTCAGCCGCAGGGGTGTTCCTGCGCCGATCAGTTTCACATAGATGTCGTAATTCTTCCCGCCCTCCTCACTGTTCCAGGAAAAGGCGATTTGATTGCCGTCGGGTGAGAAAGCCGGATAAATTTCCTCCCCTGGGAAACTCGTAAAGGGAACGACCCGCGGCGCTTCGGTCCTGGGGCGGATGGAGCGGAACCACAGTGCGCCGGCCACGGCTAACAGCAGCAACAACACAGCCAGAGGCCAGAGCAGGCGCTTCATTGCCCACCACTGCGGTTGAGGAGCCACTGTGGGAGCCGCCAAGCCGCTGGCTGCCGCTCGCCCCGAGTCGCTATCGCGTTTGATTCGCTTCAATTCTGCGCGCAGGTCCGACGCCGTCTGATAGCGCACGTCCCGGTCCTTCTCCAGGGCGCGGCCGATGATTTCCTCCAGTCTGGGCGGCAGGTCCGGGTTCACGCGCGACGGCGCGGCAGGCGTACGGTTCAGAATGGCATCGAAAATGGTTCCAGAGGTGGCGCCCGGAAATGCTTGGCGCCCGGTGACCATTTCGTAGAGTACCGCGCCAAAGGAGAACAAATCGCTGCGCGTGTCTATCTCTGCGCCCCGCACCTGCTCGGGTGACATGTAGGCCACGGTGCCGATGGCCGCGCCGGGGCTGGTTAATTGCTCTTCAATGAAGTCAACCGTCGCTCCCCCGGACGCTCCGGCGGCTTTCACCGCCTCGCCGGGCGTCAGCTTGGCCAGGCCAAAATCCAGCACCTTTGCCCGGCCGCGCTCGGCCACAAAAATGTTCGCCGGCTTGATGTCGCGGTGGATGATGCCCTTCTTGTGCGCTGCATCCAGCGCGTCGGCGACTTGGATGCCCAGCTCCAGCACTTCATCCGTTGGCACCGGCCGGCCAGCGATGCGGTGGCGCAGCGTCTTGCCTTCCAGCAACTCCATCACGATGAAGTGCTGGCCATCAACCTCGGCGATGTCGTGGATGGTGCAGATATTCGGGTGGTTGAGGGCCGAGGCGGCGCGCGCTTCGCGCTGGAAGCGTTCGAGCGCGTGCTTGTCGCGGGAAAGCTCCTCGGGCAGAAACTTCAGCGCCACCTGGCGGCCGAGCTTCGTATCCTCGGCCTTGTAGACCACACCCATCCCACCGCCCCCGAGCTTTTCGAGGACCCGGTAGTGCGAGATGGTCTTGCCAATCATGCGAGGCGCCTCTGTGGGTCAAATGTTAGGCCCCGCATCCAGGCAAGTCAACAAAGGCTGGGAGGATTGCTGTAGAGGCGGGCCTTGCGCCCGCCCGTTTCTCCCTCATTTGCTGCGTTGGCCGGTCATCGGGCACGCAGCCGCACCGGCCCCAGCAGACCCGAGGGCAGGGGCTGCAGGTTGTCCATATCCTGCGCCTGGAAGCGCTCGCCGTAGCGCTGATTGAGCGCCTTGTAATCGGGTGGCGGCTGGCCGGCCAGCGCGTTGATGGCCAGGTTGCCCACCACAATGCGCAGGGTGTTTTGCCCGGCTCGGAGAAAATGCGTGACATCGGCCTGGTACGGCGGCCGCCACACCGCTGCGGCCCGCCGGCCATTCACGTAAACCACGGCCGCCTCGCGCACCGGGCTTTCCAGCAAGGCCCGCATGCCCGGCCCGCGTTTGCCCGACGGCTCCACCGGCGTGCCTTCGCCGAAATCCAGAACGGCAGCCGCGCCCGGCTGCAAGAAGCCGGCGGGCACATCAAACGACTTCTCGTAAATGGCACTGCCGGAGAAGTACTTTGTCTCCGCGTCGTCGGTCCAGGAGCGCAGGCGGTCCATCGGCACGGTGCGATCCAGCTTCTCGAAGCTCACTTTCCAGCCGGCGCTCAGGTCAATGGGTGTAGCGGCGGCCTTCAGGCCGCCACGAGACGGCGGAGATGGCGACCTGAAGGTCGCCCCTACAAACACCAGCACGCGCGAACCGTACGGCTCAAGATCGAGCGGGACGCTGACGCCCGCGGCCGAGCGCGCCGCGACTCCGGCGGGCGACGTTCTCCCCGTAAACGGGTCCCACCACTCCGGCTCCAGCCCCGGCACGCGGAACGTGGCCAGCGTCCGCCGCCCCTGGTTGCTGGTATTCGCCAGGAAGTAAATCTCGGCCGAATCGAGCCGGCGATGGATGAAGCCGATTTCCGGAGCGGCGGGTGACATTGCCAGATCCGGTGTGGTCAACCCGGCCAGGGCGGCGCCCAACTGCGATTCATCGGCGAGGAGCCGCGTCCGCGCCTGCCCCCCGCCGAACATCCGCTCGGAAATCTGCTTGATCTCTGGCGTGTCCCTTTCGGCTTCCATCAGCCCGGGAGCCAGGGCTGGCGCGCGCCGCGTGGCGATGACCACGCCACCCTTCGCCGCATACTGCTCCAGCTTCCGGTAAGCGGGAAGCGGAATGCGCTCCACGTTGGGCATCACGATCGCCGCGTAAGGGATGCCCAGCCGCCCGACGGCTTCGTCGTCGATGAAGTCGAAGTTGAAGCCGGCGTCGAGGATTTGCGGAACCACCTGCGGGCCCAGCAGCGTGTCCATGGCGTCGTTGATCGAGGGGCGGCGCGTGATGAATTGCGCGCGGGCGTCCGAGGTGGGCAGATACAGAGCGATGTCGTTGGCCGGCCGGCCCTGCCGCAGCAGGAAGCTGACCCGCTGCAGGTAACGCGTGATGTCGGGCATCACCAGCCACCACGGATTATGGTGGTTGAAGACGGCGGCGGCGTAAAACCGCCAGCCCGGCTCGCCCGCCGACTCCGGCGAATACGGCCAGCCATGCCCGATCAATTGGTTGATCCCTTGCAGGAAGTGGAGATCGGCCTCGGCCTTCATGTCCAGCGGGGTGGCGCGAAAGGTCGGCGAATGAAGCCACGTCCAGGTTTCCGAGGAGGTGACCGGGCGGCCATAGAGGTGGCTGGCCGACGCCGCCCAGCGCGAGGGGTTGAAGCGCCGCCAGTGCGGCTGCTCGCCTTCGGGCAGATCCACCAGCGCGTTGCTGGAGAGCGACACCGGCGGAACGCCGTAGGCTTGCACCCTCAGCAGCGTGCGGTGCTGCCGCGCCCACTCCTGGAGCGGCGCCAGAAAACGCTCGTCGGCCAGTTCGGTCAGCGTCTGGCCCCAGTCGTTGCGGATGGCGCCCGTCTTCTCACCGATGTCGCCCGCCAGGGCGGGCAGGTAGGGTTTCAGGTCGTAGCCGCGCCGCTTGCGGAACTGTTCCAACAGGTCGCCCGTCCAGTCGGAAGAAAACACTTCGAGGCTGTCGCAGAAAATCGCGTAAGGCGGATTCGGGCCGAAGGCGCGGAGCAGCGGCTCGCCCGCCCACTTCAGGTGGTTGTCGAGCGCGGCCCGGTCGTAGTGGTCCAGCACAAAGCCTTCGGAGCCTACCGCCGCCCGCTTCACCATCTGGCGCGTGCGGCCGGCGATGAAAAACAGCAGCACGTTTTCGCCGCTGCGCTTCCCGGGCAGGGCCACGGCGCCGTCACGAATCTCGCTGATTTCGCGGGCCGCCCTGGCATCGAAATCCTTCGGAGCGCCGGGCGCCAGGAACACGGCCAGCAGTTTTTCGGCCTCGCTCATCTGCGGCAGCGGAACGCGGTCCGAGTTTGCGGGCGCGGCCACACGCTCGATGCGCAGCCGCCCGGCGGCCTGCGTGGCCGGAATGTTCGGCCCACCGTACGGCCAGCCGCTGCCCAGCGTCAGATCCACCCGCAACCCCAATTCCCGCGCCTTGCCCGAGGTGAAGCGCACCGCATTTAAAAACTCGGCGGAAAGAAACGGCAGGTTGCGGAAGCCGGTCTGCGGATCGTCGAGCGCCAGCGGATAGACAGGCTGGATCTCCACGCCGCCCATGCCGCCTTCCTTCATCAGGCGCAGTTCGCGCTCCAGTTCCGCATCAGTGACGGCCGGCCCGAACCACCACCAGCGCATCATGATTCTGGCGTCGTCCGGCGGGGACTCGAAGCTGCGGCGCAGGGCGGCCGGTGATGACGGATCATCCGCCGCCAGGCACAGGAAGCAGAGGGAAACCAGAAGCGAGAAGACCACAATTCGCCACGGAGACATTTGCCTCCTCCTTGGGATTGCCAAGCCAGCCTCCATTTAATGCCTTGCGGCATGGGGGCGCAAGGGGCAAGGCGTAATCCGCGGACTATGCGGATTCACGCGGATGTGGCTACAAACCGGGCAGATCGAGGCGGACCATCTGCGGTGGGTAGAGCGTGTTGCGGCGGGGGCGGTCCGGGTCGTACAAAACCGTGACCGTCTGCCCGGGCTCCGGCGCGCCGGCCTTCGATGCCATCGAGCTGCCCGCCACCTCGTTGCCGGCCATGTCCAGGAATTGGTAGTGGACGCTCTGGCCGTTCTTGACGGGCACCACGCGGGTAACGATGGCGCCGGTCGGATTGCCCGACTGCAGCAATCTCCTTTGCGTCAGGACCGGGAGCGGAAGCAACACAATCACCACGACAAAGATCACGGGCGGGAAAAGGATCAGCCAGGAGGGCGCGCTGCTTTCCAGATCCAGCCGGCTGACCTCCGGGTCGGAAGGGGCGTAGCGCATAGCGACTTGCGAGCCCGGGCTGAGCCGGCGCCAAGCGCTCGAGGAAATGCGCGCCCGCCGATGGTAGAGCTTGTCGCCCACCTCGTAGCTGTACTGCACGTAGTAGCTGGTGTTTTTCCCGCTGGTGGACCACTTCCGCACCACCGTGGCCACGCTGCTCACGCCTTCGCGCCCCAGCAGCTCCGCGCGCTGCCGCTCGCGCTCCATGGCCGTCACGCCGAAAACGGCAAAGGCCGCGGCGCCGGCCAAGAAAAGCACCATGAACCCGACCACCAGCTTGGCCTGGACGGTCAGCCGCACGGGCCGCGGTACCGGCAGCGACAGCAGCTCCGCGGGCGCCCGCCACTGGTTCTGCAGGTCGAGCAGCCGCTCACGGTCCACCGGAACAGCCTTGGACCGGCGCCGGCTCAGCACGATCACAAGCACGGCGATCACGCCGACGCCGATCATGACGAACGGAAGAAACGGAACGAAGTCTTTCATCAGGCTACAGGCCACAGACTACAGGCTACAGGCCGCAGACTCAAGGCGAAAGTCTGGAGCCCGTAGCCTGGGGCCTGCAACCTGTAGCCTGCTTTTATCGCACTTCGGGAGCATCAACGGGGGGCGGCAGCGGGTCGTGCGAGGCGATCAGCCAGTTGGCCAGGCGCGCCATCATTTCCTGCTTTGGCGCCGCGCGGCCGGCGTCGTTCCATAGGTTGTCGAGCTCGTGAGGGTCGCTGCGCAGGTCGTACAACTCTCCGTATGGCCGGCCGGCGTAATACACCAGCTTCCAGTCGCGGGTGCGAACCATCTTGGTGGCCGGAAACTCGGCGTAGACAGTTTCATCCCATTTGGCTTTTTCCCCAGCCATCAGCGGCAGCAGGGAGCGGCCCTGCACGCCCTCGGGCGCCGGAGCGCCGAGCAGCGCCAGCAGCGTCGGCATCTGGTCGATTTCCTGCGTGAACGGCTCGACCACCTTGCCTGCCGGCAGCGTGCCGGGAAAACGCACCACCAGCGGCACGTGCAGCACCTCGTCATACATGTAGCCGCCCTTGAACAGCAGCCCGTGGTCGCCCAGCATTTCGCCATGGTCGCTGTTGAACACCACCAGCGTATTGCCGGCCAGCCCCAGCTTCTCCAGTTCATCGAGGATGCGGCCTATGCACTTATCGGTCAGGGTAATCGACCCGTAGTAATAGGAAGTGATGCGGTGCAGATCGGCGTTGGTCATCTTGCGCAGATCGAAGCCCGCGGTCGCCTCCAGCGCCCGCTGGTGCTCGGGCGGCTTGTTGGCGAACTCGTTGGCGCGCCGGTGCGGTTTGGGGAACTCGGCGCTGTCGTACATTCCGGCGTAGGGGCGCGGCGGGTCGAAGGGATGGTGCGGCCGGTGGAAGTTGACCTGCACGAAAAACGGCCGCCCCCGGTTCTGCCGCAGGAACTCAACCGCCAGGTCGGCCGTCACGCTGCTGCTGTCCAGTTCCTCGCCCCACGGCACGGGATAGGCCTGAAATGTCTCCTTCAGCTTCGCTTCGTATTCGGCGACCTTCGCACCCGTCCAGCCGGCTTTTTTCAATGCCGCCTCGTGTTCCGGGTCGCCGAAGATACGCTCGAAGCCGCCGGTAGCGTTGTTGGGGGCGAAGGGGCGGGCGCCAATCGACGCGGTCAGGTAGCCGCGCCCGTTCAGCACCCGGGCAATGGTCTGCTCGCGGTCGGGCAAGCGGTAGCGGTTGGTGAAGGCGCGGTGGACGTGCGGGTAGCGCCCCGTCAGCATGCTGCCGCGCGACGGCACGCACTGCGGAGCCTGCACGTAATGGCGGGTAAAGCGCACGCCCTCGCCCGCCAGCCGGTCGATGGCCGGTGTCTTCACGATGCCGTTGCCGTAACAGCCCACGCAGTCGGCCCGGTGCTGGTCGGTGGTCAAGATCAGCAGGTTTGCCGATTGCGGAGTGCGGAGTGCGGAATGCGGAATACCCGCTGCCGCAGCCGCCAAGCTACCAAAGAACTCGCGTCTGGTTAACATAGAAGGAACCTATCCGCAGATTTCGCAGATCACGCAGATTTTACAACGTTCATCTGCAAAATCTGCGCAATCTGCGGATCGGGCCCTGCTAGAGAAGAGGCGTTGACTTGGGCGGCGCGCGGGCCTATTCTCGGCTTGTCTGAAATCCCTCGCATGACCGGAACAACTGTCGGGCACTATCGGGTTCTGGAGCGCCTGGGTGGCGGGGGGATGGGTGTGGTCTACAAGGCCGAGGACACGCTGCTCGACCGGCAGGTGGCGCTGAAGTTCCTTCCCGAAGAAGTCAGCAGCAACGCGGTGGCCAAGGAGCGCTTTCTGCGCGAGGCCCGGGCCGCGGCCGCACTCAACCACCCAAACATCTGCACCGTGTACGAGGTCGGGGAGCACGAGGGCCGGCTCTACCTGGCCATGGAGCTGATCGACGGCGAAACGCTCAGGCGGCGCATCGCCACGCGCCCGGTCGATGTTCCCACGCTGCTCGACCTCGCCATCCAGATGGCCGACGGGCTGGACGCCGCGCACGCCAAAGGCGTCGTGCATCGCGATATCAAGCCCGGCAACATCTTCATCACCCCGCGCGGGCAGGTGAAGATACTGGACTTCGGGCTGGCGAAAGTAGCACAGCCTTCAGGCTGTGCAGCCGGCGCTTCCGAAGGCGCGACCCTCGATGTTATCGGGGAGCAACTGACCAGTCCTGGGGCGGCGGTGGGCACCGTCGCCTACATGTCGCCGGAACAGGCGCGGGGCCAGGACGTGGACGTCCGCACCGATGTTTTCTCGCTGGGCGTGGTGCTCTATGAAATGGCTACCGGCCGGCAGGCGTTCACCGGCAGCTCGACCGCGGTTATCTTTGATGCCATCCTGAACCGCATTCCGACCGCGCCGGTGCGCCTGAACCCGCAAATCCCAGCGCGGCTGGAAGAGATTATCAATAAGGCGCTCGAGAAAGACCGCGATCTGCGTTACCAAGTCGCGGCCGAGATGCGGGCGGATCTGAAGCGCTTGAAGCGCGATTGGAGCGCCGGCGTCCCGCCAGCGGGGCCCGGCCGGCCGGAGGCTGGCGCTACAACAGAGGCCGGCCGGCGAGACGCCGGCGCTGCAACGGACATCAGCTCGGAGACGGCGGTGGTGGCCGCCGTGCTCAAACGCCACAAGACGGTCCTGCTTGCCGTTTTGGCGGTGTTGGTCGTCGTGCTGGCGGGCCTCGGCTACGTCTTTTACCGGCTGGGGTCCAAAAGCGGCGCGCCGGGCGCCGGCTTGGCCCTCCAAAACCTGAAAATCACGCAACTGACCACCACCGGAAAGGCACGCAGCGCGGCCATCTCGCCCGACGGCCGGTACGTGGTCTACGCCGAGGAAGAGGCCGGGCTGCAAAGCCTGTGGCTGCGCCAGATCGCGACTCCCAGCAACGTGCAGATCAGCCCGCCCGCCGAGGTCCAGTATCGGGGATTCACGTTCTCCCGCGATGGAAACTACATCTACGTAGTCAAGAGCGAAAAGACCGAGGGCCGCTGGAACGGCTTCAATACGCTGTATCGACTGGCGGTGCTGGGCGGGAGCGCGCGCAAGCTGATTACCGATGTGGACAGCCCGGTGACCGTCTCACCGGACGGCTCGCGCCTGGCCTTTATTCGCCAGGCCCCCGCAGAGCGGGAATCAAGACTTGTAGTGGCGGACGTGGACGGCTCAAACGAGCGCCTCCTGGCTTCCCGCAAGCTCGAGGACGGCAGTTATGCAACCACGGCTGCCTGGTCGCCTGATGGCAAGTTCATTGCTGTTCCGGTGCGGCACCGGGCGGGGCAGCGTCGAATCTCCGTGAGTGTTTCCCCGGTGGCCGGCGGCGCCGAAAAGAACCTCGCCTCGCCGAGTTGGTACGAAGTGGGAGTGGGCCCCATCGGTTGGCTGGCCGACGGCTCGGGTCTGGTGGCGATCGCGGTGGATGCGCCGACGGCGCCCGCGCAGTTGCGGCTGCTGACTTACCCCGGCGGGGAAGTCCGCAAAATCACGAACGACCTGAACAACTACTCGGGCGTCACGCTCACTGCGGATTCCACCGCCCTGGTTACCGTGAAGGGGGAGACGGAGGCCAACATCTGGATCACCTCCGCGACCGGCGAAGGCGGCCGGAAGCTGGCGCCGTGCCCTTACTCGTCTGGTGGGGGTAACCTTGATTGGACGCCGGACGGGCGCATTGTCTACGTCTCGAAAGCCAGCGGCGACTTGGAATTGTGGATCATGGAGGGCGACGGGAGCAACCAGCATCAACTGACGGTTGACAAGACGGTCCACATCCACCCCGCAGTCTCGCCCGATGGCCGCACGATCGTTTGCGCTCGCGGCTCGGCCGACGGCTTGCCGAACATCTGGAAAATGGACGCCGAGGGGACTGGCGCCAGGCAATTGACCACCAGCCAAGGTGCCGTTTACCCGCGTTTCTCGCCGGACGGCAAATGGATCGTTTATGGCGCGTTGGGGGCGGACAAATCCACTATCAGGAAGGTGTCGGTAGATGGCGGGAACCCGGTGGCCCTGACAGATATCTTCTCCTGGGGGCCAGTGGTGTCACCGGATGGCAAGCTGGTTGCCTTTGGAGCCTTCCCCGACGTGATGAAACCCTCGCAGGTCGCTGTCATGCCGCTAGAGGGCGGCCCAGCCATCAAGATGCTGCCCATCTCGGCGCTGGTCGAATGGTCGCCCGACGGCAAGGCGCTTACTTACGTGAAGACCACCAAGGGCGTGGGCAACATCTGGCGCTACCCGCTAGAGGGCGGCAAGCCCACACAGCTCACCAACTTCGATTCCGACCGGATCTTCTACCACCGCTGGTCGCGCGACGGAAAGCGGCTGGCGCTGGCCCGCGGCCGGACCACCAACGACGTCGTCCTGCTCAGCAACTTCACGGAAAAGTAGCCACAGATGACGCAGATTGCACCGATTTTCATCTGCACAATCGGCGCAATCTGTGGCTAAGACGCTTTAGAAATCGAAGCGCAGCGCGAACTGGGCCTGGCGCGCCGGAACCGTCACCCGGTTGATGGTGGCCACCGTGGCGGTGTTGGTGATGCTCATGTCCGGGTTGCCCCAGTTCGGGTGATTGAGCGCGTTGAACAGCTCGAAGCGAAAGGTGATGTTGCGCCGCTCGCTCTTGCCCAGCGGGAACGCCTTGTACATGGCCAGGTCCATGACGTTCAGCCCCGGGCCCAGGACCACGTTGCGGCCGCAGTTGCCGAAGCGGGCCTCGCCGGTGGCCTGGTCAAGCGTTGGCGGGATGGCAAAGGCTGCGGGGTTGAACCAGCGCTGCGGGCCCCGCTGATCGCCCGGCAGGTCCGCTGAAACACCGAGTACGCGGTCGGGCCGGTTGTTCGAGAGCGCGTTGGATTGGCTGAAGCTCGGCGTCAGGTACTGCCCAGTCTGATACCGCCAGATGCCGCCCACCTGCCAGCCACCCACGACGGTGTTCTGCCAGCCGTTGGCGCTCTTCAGGAACCGCCCCTTCCGGCCGAACGGCAGCCGGTATTGCGTGTTGGTGGTAATGACATGCCGGCGCACGTAATCGCTGTTGGCGCGGTCGCGCCCGCGGTTTTCCATGTCCAGGATCGCCGAGTTGACGTTGGTGCCCGTCGTGTCCAGCCCCTTGGCCCAGGTCCAGTTCGACTGGAAGGTCAGCCCCGAGCTGAGCGTCTTACGCGCCTCCACCCGCATCGAGTTGTAGTACGAAGTAGCGTCGGTAATGCGGTAGTTGACCGACGAGGTGCCGTAGGTGGCCTGGTAGAGCCGCATGACGGCGCCCGGCTTGTTGGGATCCGGGATGGGGCCGTTCAGGTTGATGGTGCGGAACAGGTGCGTGCCCTTGTTGCCGATGTAGCCCAGCGTGAAGACCGTCTTCCAGGCGATCTCGCGCTGGATGGTCAGGTTCCACTGCTGGTTGTTGGGCAGCAGGAAATTGCGCTGCAAGCCCAGCGGCGCGACGCTGGCGGTGCTGCTGGTCGAGTACGGTGCATCCAGCGTGAGCCGCGGCACGCCGTTGGTGATTGACTGGCTGTGGGTCAGCAGGCCGGCGAACGGCGGGTTCACCAGCATGGTCTGGAGCAAGTACTGGCGCGGGTAGCGGGTGTAGAAAATGCCGTAGCCGCCGCGCACCACCGTCTTGCCCTGCTTGCCAAGCAGGTAGGTGAAGCCGAAGCGCGGAGCGAAGTTCTTCTTTTGCGTGTCCACCAGGCGGCGCGCCGTGAAGCCCGCCTGTTGGTCGGTCAGCAAGGGGAATCGCGGCGTTCCATCGGGATTCGACAGGCTGGCCATCAGCGACTTGTTGTACTCACTGGTGGGCGCCTGCCCGCCGTTCGAGGCCACCACGATGGCTCCGGTCTTGGGGTCGAAGTTCGAGAAGCGGTTGCGGATTTCGTACGGGTTCAGGAATAGCTCGTAGCGGAGTCCCAGGTTGAACGTCAGCCGGGACGCCGCCTTCCAGTCGTCCTGGTAGTAGCCGGCGAAATCGAGCTGCTTGAGCAGCCCCTTGGGTTTGAGCGCCACCTGCTGGCTGCTCCTGGGGATCCCCATCAGGAGGTCGGCGAAGGAATAGCCGCTGGAGGCCGCGTTGGTGTCCCCCTGGAACGTGAGCTGGCCGCGCGCGTTGGTCTGCTGCAAGACGTTCAGCAGCGTGCGGCGGAACTCCACCCCGGCGCGCATGGAATGTGCGCCGCGCTGGTGGCTGAAAGTGTCGGAGTAGGTGAACACGTTGTTGATCATCGACAGCGCCGCCTCGCCGTAGTCCGACGTCTCGCCGTACTTGATGGGCGTGAAGGCGTCGTTACCGCTGAAAACGATGCGCGGCATCGGCGGGATCCAGTCCTTCTCGCTCTCGCCCGGGAGCTGGAAGCCCTGCAAGCCCAGCGACTGCACCGTGGGCAGGCCGCCGTCGATGTAATGGGCGATGTCGGAGAAGTTCATGGCGCCGAAGCGGAACTCATTCACCGTGCGCGGGCCCAGCGTGGAGCTGAGCGCCAGCGAACCGTTGCGGCTGCGCAGCGGCTCGCTGTAGCCGACCCCGGGCGTGCCCACCAGGTTAGGCTTGAAGCCGCCGGTATTGCCGTAGGTGGCGCGCGCGCTCAGCGTGGTGTGGCGCGGAAGCTGCTGGTCCATGCGGATGGTGAACTGGTCGCCGATGGTGGTCTTTTCCGGGAAGCGTAGCGTGTTGTTGGTCAGCGCGTTCGAGTCCGGGCTGCCGTAGAAGGGCTGTAGTTTCAGCGCCGTCTTGCTGATCAGCGCCCCGCCCAGGTACTGGTCGAGCCGGTTGCCGGGGATGTTGGGGCGGCCTGTCGCCAGCGGATCGCGCAACTGGATGCTGCGGGAAAGCAGCGCCGAGAAATCGCCTTTCCAAAAGGCGTCCGGCGGCAGGAACGAGAACCGCGTCACGTTCTCGTATTGCCGGTTGGCCTCGTAGTTGAAAAAGAAGAAGGTGCTGTTGCGGCGGATGGGCCCGCCGATCGATCCGCCGAACTGGTTCCGCCGGAAGGGCTGTATCGCCATGGTGTTGAACGGATCGCGCGCCTGGAAGTGCTGGGTGCGGTTGAACTCATAAAGGCTGCCGTGGAACTTGTTGGTGCCCGACTGGGTCACCATGGTGATCTGCGCGCCGGCCTGCCCGAATTCAGCCGAGCTATCGGCTGACAGCACCTTGAACTCGCGGATGGCGTCGATCGAGATGCTCATCGCCGACTTGCCCTGGAACAGGTTGTTATTGGGCACGCCGTCAAGCTGGAAATCGTTCGAGAAGCTGCGGTTGCCGTTCAGCGCATAGGAGCCGAAGTCCTGGCCGCTGTTCAGCGTGTTATCGACCGCGCCGGCGCTGAGCAGCACGAGCTGGTTGAAGTCCCGCCCGTTCAGCGGCATGCTGACGATCTGCTCGTTGGTGATGAGGCTTTCGACCGCCGCCGTTTCGGTTTGCAGCTCGGCGTGCGCCGTCACTTCCACGCGCTGCTCGATGGCGCCCACCTCCAGGGCGAAATCGGTGCGCACCGACGAACCGATGGTCATCTGCACCTCGGAGATCACGCCTTTCTTGAAGCCCTGCGATTCGGCGGCAATGGTGTAGCGGCCGGGCGGCACGGAATAGATCACGTACTCACCGCCGGCGCCCGCCGTCACCGTCCAGGTCTGGCCGGTGCCCAGGTTCTGCGCCGTTATTTTCGCGCCGGGAATGGCCGCCGAGCTGGCGTCCCACACCCGCCCCACGAACGTGCCGGTGGGCGACTGCGCCAACAAAGGCACGCAAACAAGAACGGTCAACAGAAAGCAGCGTTTCATAGGGCTCCTCATCTCATCGCGTTGCGAGACCTGAGCGACTCAGCGAGCGCGTTTGGAACTTCGCCCGGCCGCCCTCGCGCCTGGGCGGTGCGTCGGCACCGTCGGCCGGGCCCGCTGGCCGGCCACGTCCATGTAACGCCTCAGGACCTGATTCATTCGCGTCTGATAGCCATGCCCCTGACGCCTGAACCAACCGAGCACGTCGGCATCAACTCGGATCGTGATCGTTTCCTTGTTCGGTGGCCAGGGCACGAGCGGCTGTGCAAAGACCGCATCGTCCAGCTCGGGAATGTCGCCGTAGTCGATGTCCTCGTCTCGCAGCTTATCTACCCTCGCCAAGTCGCTCTTGATAGCGTGCTCTTTCACGGCCATTGGCTTTCCTCATGGAGATGATCCGTGGGGCGTCACCGCGCAGCGTGTGGGCAATAATGACCACCCGACCCGCCAGGGTGCCAACGGTGAGGTACCGCGGTTCGCCGCACGGCCGGAGCAAGTCCTCAAACGTCAACGTGCGGCCGGCAAACACGAGCGGGGCGTCAGCGAAGTTCACGCCGTGTTTCAGTTGGTTCGACTGATTCTTCGCATCATCCCACTCCAACTTCATCGTACCTACAAATTGTAAATACTCGGCCCGCCGCTGTCAAGCTACACCTCGCCAAACACTCCCCAGTACGGGCACATGGTGACCCACCCAGGGTGAGGGTGATGAGCCCCAAAGTGTGGAAGCAGTTTCTTCGGGAGACTGAACCAGCATGGGCAGCCCGGGCGAAGGCGGAGCGAAGCGGAGCCGAGCCCGGGGCTGCCCATGCTTCGCGCCCGCCGGCCCGGCCCTCACGGAGGCGTGACGGTTAGAGTCACCGGAATTACCTTCGGATTATCCGGCGACTCGCTCGCGAGGACCTGGATAGCACCGCGGTGGTTGCCGGGATCGAGGCCGGTGGCCACCACTGAAACGGTGACCTTCGTGGGCGCAACTCCCGAGTGTGGCTCCACCGACAACCAGTCGCCTCCTGTTGCGGTCCGGACCTTCGCGGTCCACTCCAGCTTGCGCTGCCCAAATTTGGCGACCAGCAACGTCTGCGAGGGTGGATTCGTTCCCGCTGTTGCGGAGAACTTGAACTGAGAGGGGTTGGTTACCAGGGCTGGCTCCTGGCTTGACCCCAAGCTTGCCGCCAGCGCCAGCGTCAAAGCAACAAACAGCCGTCGCATCCTAACACTCGCTCCGCAAGAGCCGCGGCGGGCAACCGGCCTGGAGGTTGTCGCCCCGTCAGAACAACTTTTCTCCGCAGCCTGGGCAGAACCGCGCGCCTGGCTGCTACCCGGTGCCGCAGGCGCCACAGAACCGGGAGGCTGCGCGGGCGGGGCCAGCCTGAGCCGGCTCCAGTACCCCGCCGCGGCTACCAAAGCAGCCGCCACCAGAGCAGACAGCCAGATCCACGCGTCCCCTCCCACTTCCGAGCGCACCAGTAACGATGCCAGGCCTCGCTGCTTGATCCAGTCGAGCTCGCTGCCCTTTATTTGACCGGCGGTGGCTTTCCAGATTCGCCCGGGCATGGTGATTTGGAACCGTATCGGGGCATGCCAGCCTCCGGTCCTGTCCATGCGGAGGACATAACTGTTGCCGGTGCGTTCCAGGCTCATCTGCACGCCCCTGAACAATTCCTCTTCTTCGTGACCGCAAGCACCTGGGCGCGGACCTCAGTACGGCACTCGACCAAAGTACACCGCGAAAACCTCGCCGACGGTCTTCGCGAGATCCCTGACATTCTCGTTCTTCTCGCCTTGCACCACGTGTTTACCCTGCCACAGCTGACGGCCGTCTTTGGTGCGCAAAAGTGTGATTTCCATTCCGACGATCGCCTTGTTCCTACTCCACGAGAACCCTGCCCATTGGGTGCTCTGTTTCACGACACCGAATCCAACGATCCGTCCCATGAGGATGCCATCGGCTTGTCCCGTCCGCCCGAGGGCCTGCAGGAACGGCATTGTTGCGACGCCGGTATTCGCGTAATTGCCCAAGAAGGTCCGATAATCAGCGCCAAGCTTTTCGTCCTGGATTAGCTTCTTCGCATCTTGCGGACTGACGATGCTGATGTCGGGATGCTTTTGGTGCATGGAAGCGAGGAAGTTCTCTGCAAGAATCATTCCGCCCTCCGGAAAATCAAGCTCGTTTCCGAAAGGCAGAAATATGAGCCGCTTTAGCGGCGTTGACGCAAAACCTGGATCGACCCTGGAATCGAGGATGACATCTCGGTCCTTTGGTCCCAGGCGCCGCTGAGCGGAACTGAGGGCGGCGATCGAGACAAGGGTAGCTATCGCCAATAGCAGTACGCGTTTCGTCAGCATTAGTATGGTACCCTCCCAAAGAATCTTGCAAAGACTTCGCCGATTACCTCAGCAGCCTGCTGCATCCTCTCCTGATTCTGGGCTGCGATCAAATCCTTGCCATGCCAGATGGATCGACCGTCGGTGGTTCTGTATAGCGACATCTCGAGGCCGACCACGTGCACCTTCCTTCGCACCGGCTTTCCAAGAAATGTGGATACCTGCTGCTGTTGACCCCAGGCGTTAATCCGGCCAATAAAAATCGCGTCGATTTGGAGCTTCTCACGCAGGATGCTGAGGAAATCTTGCCGCGCTGTTTGTGTAGCCAAATAGTCGCCAAGGAAGACGTTGAACTGGTCGTCCAGACCAGACGTGCTGATGAAATTCATCGTCTCATCAGGCGGGATGAACCTGTGCTCGGGATGCAATTGCGACAACTGTGAGGCAAGGTTCTTGGAGATGACACTCGCGGCCTCTTTATATTGCGAAGCATTCGCAAACGGAAGCAGCCCGACGCGATCCAGCTTGGTTGTCTGAAAGGCAGGATCAAGTTTCGCGTCTTGTATGGATTTGGCGGTTTCAGGGCCGAGCTTTCTGCTCTGACTGCTCTGGGCGTTCCCAAATGTCCCGAGCAACACTGGAATCGCCAGTACGATTGACACCGATCGAAATTGTAGATGCATACGCTCCCTCCAGCCAGTCGTTTATTGAACCCGAATCCGAACCCAGATCTTTGGTGACCCGCCAACGTTGATTGTACCCCCGTCGGTGCCCTGAAACTGCCAGTCTTCCTGATAGGTGCCTGGGTTTGCTGGCGCGCGCATGGCGACGCTGAATGAATACGTGCCCCCGGGCAAGACAGGACCAGGCAGGATCAGGTCCGCGTGACTGAGACTAAGAGTACCTGTCAGATAGCGGAGCCTGAACCCGGCGAGCCAATCCCGGGAACCGGTATTGCGTAATGTCCATGTTTTGGTAAACAGCCGGCCCTTCGCAACGATAGTGCCATCAACCAAAGTCTGGCTCTGCAAGGCGGCATTCAGCACAACGGGAGACACGGGAACGGCAGGCGCGGCCGCGGTGGCCGCGCGTATGGGTGCCGGCGGCACAACGCCCGGCGGGTCTTGGGTCGGAACCTTATACGTGAAAGGCACCTGGTTGCTCGTACCCGCAGCCGTACGGATAATGACTTGCACCCGCCTCTCAAGGAAGCCGGGATTCGTTGTCAATTGGTATTTCCTCACAACATTCTCGATAAGGTCGGCGCACCCGGGAACCGTTCTCTTCAGAAGAAACGTCGCGGCCTCGGAGTCCGATCCAAGCAGAGCGAGGCACCCCAGCAAATCCGTCACGATGTTCCAATTAGTCCCCGTGCCGAAGTCCGTCGGTGCCTTGACGACAATGGTTCGATCGTTCCACTGGCTTGGGTTAGCAAGAGACTCTCCGAACTTGAGGAAAGCGGTGGCGTCAAGGCCTTGCTTAACGCCAAAACACTCACCCGTGATCGTCACAGCCTGGCCACGTCCGCCGGAGGTTGGCGATATTGCAGTTATTACGGGTGACCGGTACGTGAACTTTAGAACACCGCTATTCCCACCAGCGGTCTCCACGTGTGCGTCAACAGTGCCATCACCAGGCGGAACCGTGACGCTAAGCTCATTGTCGCTTGTGACACGCGCCGCTTGGGAGCTAATTGCGCCGCGGGTGTTGAAAACGACACGTGGCCCAACGTAGGCACCGGGCGGGTTCAGCTGGCGTCCATAAATGACGACAGTAATACCGGGGGCACCTGACCCAGGGCTGAGTCCGGTGACGACAGGTGCAGGAAGCCCCTTCAGGAGCGAAGGCACGGCGCTGGAAGAGAGGTTCTGTGAAACACCGGGCTGCACCGTCAGATCCCACGTGTTCGAGACCTGGCCGTTCGGGTTCGTCACCCGTAACGTGCACCGTCCGTTTCCGCTCAGGGTTGCCAGCACTCGGAAGGAGGTGCTCGAAACATTTTGGATCTCTGTCCCAGTTAACGTGCTCGAACCGCCACTGGCAAACGCCACTGTTACAGTCAAGCCCGCCTGGAATCCGGTTCCCGAAATCGTCAGTATTTGCCTGGTCGAGCTGCTCGTCGGACTCGCTGGCGAGACGCCCCTAATGACTGGCGGCAAGGCCCGCTGAGCCGCCAAGCCCGCACCGGCGACAACCGCAGCCAGTAGCAACGCGGTGGATGCTCTTGCCATTCCGAGCCCCCTGTCAACTCAGAAAGACAACGAAACCAGGATTCTCATTTTGGCCGAGCCACCCTTTGTGTAGACCCGAATCTCGAATGCCGGACAAAACATACACGTCTCCCCCCCCCGGTGTCAAGCCTGCGGCACGGCCTTCGACGCCGGAGGGCTTCCGCATCGCCCGCATGGGTCCATACCACGGCCTGTCAGGGCCTCGAGCGCACACAACTGCCTCTGTCCCAAGCCGGTCGTTAGGCACTCCTCCGCCCCCCTGTCCCGCCGTTCACTGTGCAAGGACCCAATTTCAGAACACAATTTCGGGGCTTGACAGCGATGGCCAGCCGTTAGAAACTCCGTACTTCTTGTCAAAGTCGGTTTGTAGCGGCGACCTTCAGGTCGCCACCCCCTGGCCGCGCACGATGGCCATGGCGACCTGAAGGTCGCCGCTACATAGTCGAAACTCCGGAGAAAAACCATGCACAAACGACCTACGGGCCTGATTGCCGCGCTGGCGTTGTTGGCGGCGATGGCGGCGGCCGAGGAGCCGCAGTACTTCGCCATCCGCAACGCGCGGATCGTGCCGGTCAGCGGGCCGGCGATTGAGAGCGGCACCGTCGTGATCCACGACGGGCTGATTGCCGCCGTCGGGAAAGACGTACCCATCCCCCCGGCGGCTCGGGTGATCGACGGCAAAGGGCTGATCGTTTATCCCGGGCTGATCGAGGCGCTGAGCACAACGCTGGGGTTTGCGGAAGCCGCGCCGGCCGTCACCACAGCCACAGCAACGTCGCGGTTCGGGCGGACGCAGACGCCGACCCCGACCCCGCCTTCCACTCCTGCCGCGCCGGCAACCACCGAGGAGCGGCCGGCGCAGGGACCGGAGGACCGGCCGCAGACCACGCCGTGGATGAACGCGGCCGACCTGGTGAGCCCCTCGGCGCGCAACCTGGAAGCGGCGCGCAACGCCGGCTTCACCAGCGCCCTGGTGGCGCCGCCCCGCGGCATCTTCACCGGCTACAGCGCGGTCATCAACCTGGCCGGCGAGCGCGCCGGCGACATGGTGGTGAAAACGCCGGTGGCGCTGCACACCACCTTCGGCGGCGCTGAAAGCTTCATGTCCCGCAGCTTCCCCGGCTCGCTGTTCGCCCGCATGGCTTACATCCGGCAGACGTTCCTGGACCTCGAGCATTACCAGCAGGAGAAGGCGGCCTACCAGAAGGGGTCACGCGGGCACAAGCGCCCGCAATACGACCGGGCGCTGGAGGGCCTGGAGCCGGTGGCATCGAAGCGCATGCCCGTGTTCATCGCCGCGAGCACTGCCGTGCAAATCCTCCGCTACCTGGATTTCGGCCGCGAGCTGGGCGTGCCCTTCCTGCTGTACGGCGTGCAGGACGGCTACCGGGTGGCGCCGGAGCTGGCCAAAGCGAAGGTCGCGGTGCTGGTGAGCGCCAGGTGGCCGGAGAAGGAGCGGGACGCGGATCCGGAGGCCGAGGAATCGCTGCGGCTGCTGCGCCTGCGTGACCGCGCGCCCACCACCCCCGCGGCGCTGTTGAAAGCGGGCGTGCCGTTCGCGTTCTATTCCGACGGCGCCAGCGCGCGCGACGTGATCCGCAACGTGAAGCGGTCGATTGACGCCGGCCTGCCCGCCGACGCCGCCCTGCGCGCCCTGACCCTGGCGCCCGCCGAGATCGCCGGCGTCGCCGACGTGCTGGGCAGCATCGAGGCCGGCAAGATCGCCAACCTGGTGGTCACCGACGGCGATCTGTTCGCCGAGAGGACCAAAGTCAAGTACGTGTTCGTGGACGGCGAGAAGTTCGACATCCGCGAAGAAGAAGCGCGGCCCGAAGCGGCGGCGGGACCGCCGTCGGTGAACGTGACCGGCGCGTGGACGCTGAGCGTCGAGAGCCCCCGCGGCACCGAGACCTTCACTGCCAACCTGCGCCAGCAGGGCCCGGTGCTCACCGGGTCGGTGCAGTCTCCGCTGGGAACCGTGGAGATCAGCGACGGCTCGGTGGGCGGCAACGAGGTGCGCTTCCGCATCAGCCTGAACTTCGGTGGCCGCCCGGTGGATGTCACCGTTATCGGCACGGTTAGCGGCAACAGCATCAAGGGAACCATGGGCATGGGCGGCGGGCCGGCCATGAGCTTCACCGGCTCCCGGCCGCAAGAGAGTGCGGAGTTCGGCATGCGGAGTGCGGAGTTCGGGCCTGCGACCGAACCCGGGGAGGTGAAGTAACATGCGAGCCAAACTTGGACCTACGCTGCTATTGCTCTTGGTTGTGGCTTGCGTCGCGTCCGCGGCGCAGCCCATCCTTATTAAGAACGCCAACATCCTTACCGTCAGTCACGGCAAGATCGAGAACGGCGCCATTTTGATCCGCGACGGCAAAATCGCCGCCGTGGGGCTGACGGTGGATGCCCCGTCCGAGGCGCAGGTGATCGATGCCGGCGGGCAGTGGGTGATGCCCGGCATCATCGATCCGCACTCGCACATCAACGCCGACAGCACCAACGAGGGGTCGATCAGCGTCTCCTCGATGACCCGCACCTGCGAGGTGATCAACCCCGAGTCCATCGCCTTGTACCGGGAGCTGGCTGGCGGAGTCACCACCGCCGACATCATTCACGGCAGCGCCAACCCCATCGGCGGCACGGATTGCGTCCTGAAGTTCCGGTGGGGCAAGACGGCGAAGGAGCTGATGTTCGAAGGCGCCAAACCCGGCCTGAAATTCGCGCTGGGTGAAAACCCGAAGCGCGCCGGCACGCCATCGGGCTACGGCCAGACGACAACCCCGCTGCGCTATCCCGGCAGCCGCATGGGCGTCGAGGACGTCATCCGCCAGGCCTTCACCGAAGCCCGCCAGTACCAGAAGGACTGGGATGAGTACAAGCGGAAGGGGGGCGCCGTCGCGCCGCGCAGGGATGTGAAGCTGGAGCCGCTGGCCGAAGTGCTGCGCGGCGAGCGTTACGCCTATGTCCACAGCTACCGCGCCGACGAGCTGCTGATGATTCTGAAGATCGCCGACGAATTCGGCTTCAAAATCCGCTTCTT
>Ga0315282_10004596_pt1 | contig 23958 bp, 23 predicted proteins | sample YL17G07_20_MG_FD_203693 | JGI IMG/M metagenome (GOLD analysis project Ga0315282, IMG submission 203693) | Sediment microbial communities from Yellowstone Lake, YNP, Wyoming, USA - YL17G07_20 | ecosystem: Environmental > Aquatic > Freshwater > Lake > Sediment | place: USA: Wyoming | collected... | reverse complement strand
CGCGTTGACGAACTCACGCCGTCGGGCATCGTCATCGGACCGACGTGGCGATTCACGACGGCGGCCGGCGTCGAAAGCCGCGAGGCAATCGCCTGGCCGCGTTGTCTCGAGCAGCCGGCTGGTTGGTACAGAGGACGCGAGGCCGAACGGATCGCGGACAACGTTCTCCTCCATCAGCGGAAGACCGGCGGCTGGCCGAAGAACATCGAGATGGCGCGGCCGATCGGTCCGGACGAGCGCGCCCGGCTCGCCGCGGAGAAGAGCGAGGCGGACTCGACCATCGACAACACGGCGACCACCACGGAGATCCGGTTCCTCGCCCGCGTCTTCTCGAGCACAAGGCAGGAGAGATTTCGTGCCGGTGCTCTCGACGGCCTGCGGTTCCTTGTCGACGCGCAGTACCCCAACGGCGGTTGGCCGCAGTTCTTCCCGCTGCGCGCCGACTACTCGCGGCACATCACCTTCAACGACGATGCGATGGTTCGCGTGATGGAGCTGATGCGGGAGGTGGCCGCGGGGAGGCCGCCGTTTGGGTTCATCGACGCTCCGATGCGTGCGCGGGCGGCGGCGGCACTCGCGCATGCGATCCGCGTCACGCTGGCCGCGCAAATCAAGGTGAACGGGACACTGACCGGGTGGTGCGCGCAGCACGACGAGGTGACGCTCGAGCCGCGCGGCGCGCGGTCCTACGAGCACCCGTCGCTCGGCGGCCGCGAATCGGTCGGGATCGTCCGGTTCCTGATGAGCATCCAGCGCCCGCGTCCCGAGGTCGTGCGCGCGATCGACGCGGCCGTTGCGTGGTTCCGCGCGTCAGCCATCAAGGGATGGCGGGTCGAAGAACGCCGCGACGCGTCGCTGCCGAGGGGATTCGATGTCGTCATGGTGGCCGACCCCGCCGCGCCGCCGCTCTGGGCGCGGTTCTACGACATCGCCACGAGCCGGCCGATCTACTCGGGCAGGGACGGCATCATCAAGGCAAGCCTGGCCGAGGTCGAGTACGAGCGTCGCACGGGCTACAGCTGGATCGGGCCGTACGCCGCGGACCTGCTCGACAAGGACTACCCCGCGTGGCGGAAGCGGCTGGGGCGCTGAACCGCCGGTAGGCCACATCTTCAGCTGTCGTGGCCCCTCAACGCTTGGGGGGCACGGTGCCGGGGCGCCGCCGCTTGACCCGGTAGCTGGGCGCCCGCTCCCGAACCTGAGCCGCCGCGGGCTTCATCCGCCGCTCAGGCTGTACCCTGCTCACGAGCGGATAGCGATCCGGATTCTGGATGGAATCGACGGAGAGATCCACATCGAGCTGTGGCCAGTACAAGTGGTGCGCGCTGGGGAGCTGAACCTCGACGAGCTGGGCAACCGAAGCGTCTCGAAACCAGGGGAAGTGCTCGAACGGCACGAAGAGCTCCCGTCCCGCGATCAACAGCCAGAAACCGTTCGGCGAGATATTGGTGACTTCAACGGCCGAAGTGCGCTTTCCACGCCGCTCGGATTTCATCCGCGTGCTCCTGGACCAGCCGCAGCGCTGCGGCCAGCCGACTCGGGCTCAACCCGTAGTTGTGAGCCAATTCGATTGTCGGGTCAAGCCACATCTTCGCTTCCCCGGTTGCGTGCTGCACGTGCACGTGCGGGCGCAGTTCCTCGCGTGAGAAGAAGTAGAAGCGGTACCCGCGGACCCGCAGAATTGTCGGACTCATGCCGGCCTGCTGCCGATCCAGTCGGCGCAACAGTTCAACGCGGCGAGGAACGCGCGGGTGCGTGCAGTGATCTCAGCGTCCCGGCCGATCTCCTCCTTGCGCATCTGGCCGTTGATCCGCACGTTGGTCAGCTTCAGGCCACGCACGTGCTCGATGACATCGGCGTCCGAGACGCCCTCAAAGCTGCAATCGACGAGCCGCACGTCCTGGATCGGGTCGTGCCGGTAGCCGCGGAGGAGGAGCACGTACTTGCTCTTCCTGCTGGTCACGCGCCGCACCTCGACGTCCCGCACGACGGGCGGCCAGGCGCCCGCGTCGCCCTCCTCGTAGAAGTAGTTCACCGTGACCACGGCCTCGGCAACCTGGCCGACGGTCACGTCCCGCATGTAGACGTGCTCGACGGTGCCCCCGCGCACCGAGTTGGTCTTGATCCGCAGCGCGCGGTCGAGCTGCGGGCTGTCCATCCGGCACTTCTCCGCGAAGACGTTGCGCGCGCCGCCCGAGATCTCGCTGCCGATGACGACCCCACCGTGGCCGTCGGCCATCACGCAGTCGCGAATGATGACGTTCTCGACCGGCATGTTCAGGCGCCGGCCGTCGTTGTTGCGGCCCGACTTCAGCGCGATGCAGTCGTCGCCGGTGTCGAAGCAGCATCCCTCGATGAGCACGTCGCGGCACGACTCGGGGTCGCACCCGTCGTTGTTGGGCCCGTGGCTGTTGATGGTCACACCGCGCACGGTGACGTTCGTGCACAGCACCGGGTGGATCTCCCACATCGAGGAGTTGACGATCGTCACGCCCTCGACGAGCACGTTCTTGCAGCGGTACGGCTGGATGAAGTTCGGCCGCAGGTAGTGGCCCTCGCCGAAGACGCGCTCGGCGACCGGCACCCCCTTCATGCCCATTTCCATCAACCGCTCACGCGCGGCGTTCTGGTTCGACGCCCCCGGCCGGCCCGCACCGCCCTTCCACCTCCACCAGTACTCCTCGTTCGCCTGGCCGTCGAGCGTGCCCCGACCCGTGATCGCGATGTTCTGCTGGTCGAGCGCGTAGATGAACGGCGAGTAGTTCATCAGCTCGACGCCTTCCCAGCGCGTGAAGACGACCGGCAGGTAGTGGCGCGGGTCGCGGCTGAACTGAACGACGGTGCCGTCGGAGAGGTGCAGGTCCACCCCGCTCTTCAAATGGATGGGCCCGGTCAGGAACCGGCCGGCTGGCACGATGACGCGGCCGCCGCCGGCGGCGTTGCAGGCGGCGATTGCGTCGCGGAACGAGCCGGTGCAGTCCTTCTCGCCGTCACCCACGGCGCCGAACTCGGAGAGCGCGAAGACGCGGTTCGGAAACGTGGGCGGCTTGATTCGCGCCAGGATGCCGTCGACGCCCGCCCAGCCGTTCACCGCCGGCGCCTGGAGGAGATCGAGACCCCGGCCGGCAGCACGCGTCAGGCCGCCGGGGAACGCCGCGGTGGGCAGAAGCAGGCCGAGCCCCGCGAGTCCCGCCTGTTTCAGGAACTCGCGACGCGACGTCTCACGCTCGTTCATGCCGACCTCGCGGGGAATAGCGGCCAGGCCGGCATGAGGAATGAGGCCCGGCCCCTATCTCCCTAGCTCCGGTGGATATACCACTCGCGGCGGTGCCTCAGGCAGGAAGCCTGCCGGCGCCTGGCCGCCCTCTGCCTCGAACGACCCACCGGCCGGCCGATTTCCGCGCGGATCATACCAGAACCGATGTCCTCTGTCCCCCGTCGCCGAACACGTCTCGCATCTGTAGGATTGAAAAGTGGTCCGTCCACTTGTAAACTACGTGCCGCGTCGTGGCCTAGCCATCTGTGCCGGAAGCCAGGGAGATGACCCCATGCACGCCCACCCCATCACGCCATCTGGCTGCATCATTCGCGGAACCAGCTCGAAGCCGGGCCGTACGCGCTGGGTGACGCCCGCTGCGGCCGCGTCCCGCTACCTCCATTACGGCCGCATCCGGCTCAAAGGCGCAGACCAGCCGATCCGGGTGGAGCCCGGCGCGCTGGAGACCGGCCTCGTCTGTTTGAAGGGCGCGGCGCGTGTGCATGCGGCCGGGTCGGTCTACGCGATGCAGCCGTATGACGCGCTCTATGTGTCCCGGGAGACCTGGTTCGAGGTGGCCCCAGCGCCGAGCGGGTGCGACCTCGCGGAAATCGCAGCGCCCGTCGACGGCATCTACCCGGTGCAGTTCGTCTCGTTCGCCGACGTCCAACGCGACCCGGGCTTGCACTTCCGCACCGGCGGCCCCTCGTCTTCGCGTGCGGTGAACCTGCTGCTCGCGAAGAACGTGACGGCGGGGCGCATCATGGCCGGCGTCACCTTCAGCGAGCCGGGCCACTGGACCTCCTGGCCGCCGCACGAGCACACGCAGATGCTCGAGGAAGCGTATCTGTATATCGACATGCCGGCGCCCGCGTTCGGCGTCCAGCTCGTGTACTCGAACCCGGCGGAGCCCGAGCTCGCGACGATCGTCCGCGAGGGGGACGTCGTCCTGATGCCGCAGGGCTATCATCCCAACGTCGCGGCGCCCGGCTGCGCGATCAACTTCCTCTGGATAATGGCCGCGAACCGCGAGGGAGAGGATCGGCAGTTCGGCGTCGTCAACGTGCAACCGGGATTCTCCTCGTCCGGCTCGGGCCTGGACCGCGGCCGGGCGGCCACGCCGGCGAGCGGAGGAAGACGATGACGGGGGCAAGCCTCGATCTCTTCAAGCTGGATGGCCGTGTCGCGCTGGTCACCGGGTCCTCCCGCGGGCTGGGCGCGGCGATCGCGGTCGCGCTGGCCGAGGCCGGCGCCGACCTGGTGCTGGACGATCGTGCCGACGTCAGTGCCACGGCCCGCGAGATCGCGTCGAAGACCAAGGTCCGGGTCGCCACCGCGATCGCCGATCTCGCGGACAGGAAAGCCGCGGACGCTCTGGTGGCGGACGCGATCGACAGGATGGGACGCCTCGACATCCTGGTGAACAACGCGGGGATCATCCGGCGCGCGCCGGCCGTGGATTTCGCTGACGAGGACTGGGACGACGTGATCGAGGTCGATCTCACGGCGGTCTTCCGGCTGTGCAGGGCGGCGGGGCGGCACATGCTCGCGCGCGGCAGCGGGAAGATCGTCAACATCGCCTCGCTGCTCTCGTTCCAGGGCGGCATCACGGTGCCGGCGTACGCCGCCGCGAAGGGCGGCGTCGCGCAGATCACGAAGGCGCTCGCCAACGAGTGGGCGGGAAGGGGCGTCAACGTGAACGCGATCGCGCCCGGCTACATGCGAACCGAGAACACCCGGCCGCTGACCGAAGATGCGGCGCGCGCCCGCCAGATCACCGAGCGCATCCCGGCGGGCCGGTGGGGCGAGCCCGGGGACCTCGCAGGCACCGCGGTGTTCCTGGCGTCGGCCGCCTCCGACTACGTGCACGGCCACGTCCTGGTGGTGGACGGCGGCTGGATGGCGCGCTGATCCGCAGATTGGGCAGATTGCATTGCCGTAATCCGCAGATGACGCAGATCACGCAGGTTGGTTCATCAGCAGATTCCGCTGACTCGACCTCGGCAGACGATGAGAGGTTGCCTCCCATGACTCGGCTCGAACGGTCCGAGGTCACGCGCGCAATTGAGGACCATGGCGTCGTCGCGGTCATCCGCCTCAAGGAGCCGGACAAGCTGAAGGCGGTGGTCGCCGCGCTCGCAGACGGGGGGCTGCGCGCGCTCGAGATCACGATGACGGTGCCGGGCGCGATCGACCTGATCGGTGAACTGGCGCCTGCGATGCCGCCCGGGTTCCTGCTCGGCGCCGGCACGGTCGTCGACGCCGAGACCGCGCGGCTCGCGATCCTCGCCGGCGCGCAGTTCGTGGTCAGCCCGGTCTTGCGCCCCGAGATGATCGAGGTCTGTCATCGCCACGACGTGGCCGCGATACCCGGCTGCTTCTCGCCGACCGAGATCCTCACCGCCTGGGAAGCCGGCGCGGATGTCGTGAAGGTGTTCCCGGCGACTTCGCTGGGACCGGCCTACTTCAAGGACCTGCGCGGCCCGCTGCCGCACATCAAGCTGATGCCGACCGGCGGCGTGACGATCGACAACGCGGCCGACTGGATCAGGGCGGGGGCCGTCGCGGTCGGCGTCGGCACGGCGCTGGTGGACCCGAAGGCTGTTGCGGCGGGAGACTACCGGGCGATTACGGCGAACGCGTGCCGCATCGTCGCCAACGTGCGGGTGGCGCGGGAGGGCCGGTGATGCCAAAGGTGGTGACGTTCGGCGAGATCATGCTGCGGCTCAGCCCGCCGGGCTTCGAGCGGTTCCTGCAGTCGCCCGTCCTCTCAGCGACCTTCGGCGGGGGCGAGGCCAACGTCGCGGCCAGCCTCGCGCAGTTCGGCCTCGACAGCTTCTACGTGACCAGGCTGCCGACGCATGCGATCGGCGAGGCGGCCGTCCGGTCCCTGCGCGCGGAGGGCGTGCGAACGGACTTCGTCCTTCGAGACGGTGATCGCATCGGCATCTACTTCGCAGAAACCGGCGCGAGCCAGCGGCCGTCGGTCGTCATCTACGATCGCGCCCGCTCGGCGGTGAGCGAGCTCACGCCGGGGACGATCGACTGGCCCACGGTGTTCGACGGCGCCGCGTGGTTCCACGTCACCGGGATCACGCCGGCGCTCGGCCCCAATCTCGCCGCCACGACGGCGGAAGCAATCAGGGCGGCAATGGCGGCCGGCGTCCGGGTCAGCGTCGATCTCAACTTCCGGAAGAAGCTCTGGTCCGAGGCGCAGGCGCAGGCGACCATGCGGCCGCTGATGCCGTGCGTTGACGTCGTGATCGCCAACGAGGAGGACATCCAGGCGGCGCTGGGCCTCCGCGTCCCGGGAACCGATGTCGCCACCGGCCGCCTCGACCTCGAGGGCTACCGCCAGGTGGCCGAGCAGGTCGCGCGCGAGCTCGGGCCGCGGATGGTCGCGATCACGCTGCGGGTGAGCGCGTCGGCGAGCGACAACGGCTGGAGCGCCGTGCTCTGGGACGCGGGCGCGGGCACGTTTCATCGGGGCCAGCGCTATGACGTGCATCTCGTCGATCGGATCGGCGGCGGGGACGCCTTCGCGGCCGGCCTGATCTTCGCGCTCGTGACGGGGCGGAGCCCGGAGGACGCGCTCCGCTTCGCGGTGGCAGCAGGCGCCCTCAAGCAGACCATCCCCGGCGATTTCAACCGCGCCTCGGTCGAGGAGGTGGATCGGCTGGCGGGGGGTGATGCCTCAGGGCGGGTGCAGCGGTAGCATGAGACCGTTCATTCACGAAGATTTCCTCCTGCACTCGGATGTCGCTCGGGACCTGTATCACCGGGTCGCGCGCGATCTCCCCATCGTCGACTACCACTGCCACCTGCCCGTCGCCGAGATCGCGACCAACCACGCGTTCCGGTCGATCACCGAGATCTGGCTGGATGGCGATCACGACAAGTGGCGCGCGATGCGCACAAGCGGCGTGCCCGAACGGTTCTGTGCGGGAGACGCGTCCGACTGGGAGAAGTTCGAAGCCTGGGCCCGGACGGTGCCGTACACGCTCCGGAACCCCCTGGAGGACTGGACCCACATGGAGCTCGCACGGCCATTCGGGATCCACGAGCTGCTGTCGGAGAAGACGGCGCGCTCGATCTTCGACCGCTGCAATGATCGGCTCCGCGACCCCGCGTTCAGCACGCAGGGGCTCCTCTGCCAGTTCACGGTCGCTATCGTCTGCACAACCGACGATCCCGCCGACTCGCTCGACCACCATCACGCCCTGGCCGCGCAGTCGGATCCCGACACAGTGTCTACCCGACGTGGCGGCCGGACAGGGCGCTCGGGATCGACGACCCTGTGGCGTTTGCGGCGTGGATCGAACGGCTGGAAGCGGCCTCGGGCGCAGCGATTGCGACCTTCGACCAGTTTCTCGCGGCGCTCGACGAGCGGCACGCGGCGTTTCACGCGGCGGGCTGCCGCGCCTCGGACCACGGTCTCGAGCAGATGCACGCCGAGCCGTGGGCCGACGCGGAGGTGAAGGAGACGTTCGCACGCGCACGGTCCGGCCGGCTTGCCGATCCCGGCGCGATTGCCCGGTACACGTCTGCGCTGCTGCACAGGCTCGCCGTGATGGACCACGCCCGGGGCTGGATGCAACAGTACCACCTGGGCGCGCTGCGCGACACCAACACCCGGCAGCGCCGCCTGCTCGGCGCCGACAGGGGCTTCGATTCGATCGGCGACTTCGAGATGGCCCGTCCGCTGGCCCGCTTCCTCGACCGGCTCGCTCAGACGGACCAGCTCGCGCGGACGGTTCTCTTCAACCTGAATCGCAGGGACAACGAGCTCGTCGCTGCGATGATCGGCAACTTCCAGGATGGCTCGATGGCTGGGAAGCTGCAGTACGGCCCAGCCTGGTGGTTCCTGGATCAGAAAGATGGGATGGAGTCGCAGATCCGCGCCCTGTCGAACCTCGGGCTCTTCTCGCGGTTCCTCGGGATGGTCACCGATTCGCGCAGCTTCCTCTCGTATTCGCGCCACGATTACTTCAGGCGGCTGGTCTGCAACCTTCTCGGCGAGGACGTGCACGCTGGCCTCGTCCCCGACGACAGGCCCCTGCTCGACCGCCTGCTGCGTGACGTCTGCTTCACGAACGCGCGCGACTGGCTCGGTCTCGAACCGGGGCGCCTCGGCCGCGCGGGATGCGTCATCCGACGGTGAACGGCACGCTCGCGCTCGTCGTGCCCCATTCGACCCGCAGGTTCCCGCCCCCGGCCGTTTCGTCGATCGAAATCGTCAGCTGCTCGACCGGCGAGCCGGTCTTGGTGACCTTCATCGGCACCCGCCCCAGGTCCTGGCCTTCAGGGTACGGAATACCCCACTGCCCGGTGCGCGTGCTGACAATCAGCTGCCACTCGCTCTCTCCGGGCAGCGTGTACAGCGTGCACGTGCCAGCCGGTACGCTGAGCGTACCAAACTTCAACGGCTTGTCGGTCTTCAGCGTCGTTGCCTCGTCTGCACCCGTGCGCCAGGGCTGACCAAACGGCGCGACCTCCTTCCCGACGGAGCGCCCCTTCAGAAACGGGCGGCCGTACTCGATCGATATGTTGGCGCCGTGAATGGTCCATTCGCTTCGGACATGCGGGCTCCCGCCTTTCCCCGGGTGCACCTGTGTCGTCTTCTGTGCGCCGAGCGCGACGGCGAAGGCCACCATGCCGACCCAGATCGCGAAAAGCGTGCGTCGCATCTGTCCTCCTCGTGTGCTGTGCCTTTCGGATGATCGTAGCACAGCCCGATGGCATCATGCCGCACGACGCGGTTCGGATCACCGTTGTCCAAATTGCGGCGGCCGGGGCGTGTCTCGAGCAGCCAACGATGCGAGCAGCGCGATCACCACGGCGCGAAAAACGCGTCGAAGGCCCAGGTACGCGCTGAGGCGAAACGACACATCCGGCCCAGGCCAGGGCCGAATCGCTCAGCGATCCTCCCCAGCCGAAGACGCGTTTTTCCGCGCTGTCAAGCGGTTGGCGAAGCGAGACACGTCCCGGTGCCAGACCGCAATGTGGACAAGACTGGGTTCCGATGCTTCGTTCCCGACCCCCCATTCTGTGTCCCGTGTCCTCCGTCCTGCGTCCTGCGTCCTGTGTCCTGTGTCCTGTGTTCTGTGTCCTGTGTCCTGTGTCCTGTGTCCTGTGTCCTGTGTCCTGTGTCCTGTACCAAGGCCCGGCGCCGCGCGGGGCACGGCGCTTGAGGGATCCCGAATCGCGGGGCGCGATTCGGCATCATCGTGCGCGCCCTCGGTTGACCTCGGACGACCGGTCGGCGATGATCAGCTCGCCACCCACCTGCAGGAGGGACCGAGGACCAGCACGTCTTTCCGCAGGAGTACCTGGTCACGTACATCGTTCGCCCGAGCGACCCGCACGCCCACTCCTACACGGTCAACGACTCGGCGGGCGAGATCGGCAGCGAGCATGCCCTCAACGACAAGGGGGTCGTCGTCAGCGGGTACGCCGGAGGCTCGATTGACATCGGCCCGAGGAGACCCGGCCTCGATTGGCAAGTGGGTGTCTGGTACGCGACGGCATTCTCCGACACGGCCAGGAAGGCCGTGGAGCTGCTTGCTGACGGTGGGCAGGCCGTGCGAGTGGAAAGGCCCGTGGGACGCGCTGAGCCTGCGGGGTGAGCCGCAGCCGGCCCGGTAGGCGACCACGGCGAGCGCAAGGAGGTCACGTCAGGAGGGCTGCACGCGATGTTCCGATCCTCTGCCGGCCTGAAATCGTCGTGCCTGATCGCTTCGGTGGCACTGGTTGTCGCCTGCACGGCTCGCGATGGTTCATCGGTCGCCGCCCCCCGCGGCCGGTACGAAGACCTGGCGTCGTTATTCACCAACTGGCGCGCGTTCCAGAAGCCCAGGCTGGTGGACGGCGTGCCCGACTACACGGCGAGCGCCATGGCCGCGCAGCAGCGAGAGCTCGCCGCGTACCGGCAGGGGCTGGCCGCGATCGACCCGAGCGGCTGGCCCGTCAGCCAGCAGGTGGACTGGCACATCGTCCGCTCCGAGATGAACGGGCTCGACTTTGATCACCGCGTGCTCCGGCCGTGGGCCAACAACCCCGCGTTCTACGTCACGGTGTTCCCGGGGCAGAGCGATCAGCCGGCGCGCGAGGGACCGCTCGCCTACGGTGCCGTCGAGCTCTGGAGCTACACGTTTCCGCTGACCCCGGAACGCGCCGGGCAGATGGACGCCGGTGTCCGGATCATCCCGAAGCTCCTCGAGCAGGCGAAGGCCAACCTGATTGGAAACGGCCGGGACCTCTGGACCTTCGGCGCGAAGAGCATCAGGCGGCAAAGCGCAGACCTGGAACGGCTGGCGTCACGCCTCGGCGACGCGCCCGGCAGTCTGAAGGCGGACGTCCAGCGCGCGAAGGAGGCCACCGATGCCTTCCTAGTGTGGCTCGACGCGCGAGCGGCGTCGAAGAACGGACCGTCTGGCGTGGGAGTGGAGAACTACAACTGGTACCTGAAGAACGTCCAGCTCGTCCCGTACACCTGGCAGGACGAGGTCCTGCTCATGGAGCGCGAGCTGGGGCGCGCGCATACGTTCCTCGCGCTCGAAGAGCAGCGAAACCGAACCCTCCCGTTGCAGGTGCCCATCGCGAGCCAGGAGGAGCATGCCCGCCGGTTCAACGACGCCGTGACGGAGTACATGGCCTTCCTCAAGGACCACGACATCCTCGCGGTCCGGGACGACATGGATCCGGCCCTGCGCGCCCGGATCGGGCGCTTCAACCCAGGCCCTCGTGAGTTCTTCACCGAGGTGGACTACCGCGACCCCGAAGTGATGCGGACCCACGGGTATCACTGGTTCGACCTCGCCCGGATGGCGAACGAGCCGCACCCGAGCCCGATCCGGCGGGGGCCGCTGCTCTACAACATCTTCGACACCCGCACCGAGGGGCTCGCGACCGGCTGGGAAGAGATGATGCTGCAGGCGGGGATGTTCGACGCGCGGCCGCGTTCGCGCGAGCTGATCTACGTCCTGCTGGCCGAGCGCGCGGCCCGGGCGCTGGGCGACCTCAAGATGCACGCCAACCAGTTCACGCTCGAGCAGGCCGCCCGGTTCGCGTCGGCCAACACGCCGCGCGGGTGGCTGCGCCTCGAGGGCAACACGGTCCGCGACGAGCAGCACCTCTATCTGCAGCAACCCGCATACGGCACGAGCTACCTCATCGGCAAGATGCAGATCGAGATGCTCCTCGCCGCACGCAGGCGTCAGCTCGGTGATGCCTTCACCTTCAGGCGGTTCATGGACGAGTTCGATCGGGCCGGGCTGATTCCCGTTTCACTGATCAGATGGGAGCTCACCAGAGAGGCGCCAGATGATGTCGCCCGCATGCCGGCCTCCGGTCGATGACCGGCCGACGGCGGCACCCGACGCTCCCCGCCCCGCCGTACGATTCCTACTCACCGATCCGCAACGTGATTTTCGATCCCTCGGGCCCCCCAGAATAGACACGCTCGGTGGCTTTGACGAAGTCCGCGGCCAGCGCTTTCGGAATCTCGATGAACTTCTGCGGGTTCCGATCCGTCAGCGGGAACCAACTGCTCTGAATCTGCACCATGATGCGATGGCCCTGCCGAAACGTGTGGGCGACGTCGGGCAGGTTGAAGGTGATGCGGTCCGGCTTGCCCGGCTCGAACGGCACCGGCTTCTCGAAACTCTTCCGGAACTTGCCGCGGAACGGCTCGCCGCGGACCAGTTGCTGATAGCCGCCCAGGGGAACCGCGGACGGAACAGGCGCCGGCTGGCCGGGCTGCGTCACGGTGTTGTAGTCCGGCGCATCGTCGGGATAGACGTCGATGACCTTCACGTCGAAATCGGAATCGGTGCCGGTGGTGGAGACTTTCAGGTCCACCGCAATCGGGCCGAACACCGTGACGTCGTGGTCCAGCACATCCGACTTGTACACCAGCACGTCGGGGCGCTCGGCGGCGAAGCGCTGGTCTTCGGTCATGTACGTATTCAGCACGCCCTGGGTGATATGGCGGACGTAGGGAACCGGCTTGTTCGGGTCGGACAGGTACTCGTCGAACCCGGCCTGCGCCGGCTGCTGCCATGCGAGTCTGCCCTTGGCGTCGAGGTAGATGGCGGTGGGCCTGGCAGCGGAGGGCGGCCACGTGTCGAACGTGCGCCACTGGTTCATACCCGTCTGGAACACCCACGCCTTCGGGAACTTCCCGTCCCCGCGGCCCTTCAGGTAGTAGAGGAAGAAGGGGAATTCGATCCGTTCGCGGTAATACTGGCTGGTCTTCGACCCGAAGTTGACGTTGCCGAGGCGGTCGCCATCGCCGCGCGAGAAGCCGCCGTGATTCCACGGGCCCATCACCAGCATGTCCACGGCCGGTGGCGTGTTCTTCTCCATGAAATCGAACTGACGTAGCGGGCCTTGCGGGTCTTCGGTGTCGTACCACCCACCCACCAGCATCACGGCAGGTTTGATGTTCTTCAGGTGCTTCCAGATGGCGCGCGACTGCCAGACCTCGTCGTAGGTCGTGTGCTCGACGTTGAGCGTCCAGAACGGCTGTTGGTGTTTGAAGTACTTCTCCTCCGCGTTGGCCAGCGGTCCCATGTCGAGATAGAACTGGTAGCCATCGGGAGTGCCGTACTGGAAAGGCAGCGTCGGCTGCGGCGGCTCGGGATTGCCTGCGCGCGGGCGAAAGCCTACGTAGAACGCGAAGCGGTGAGCCAGCATGAAGGCACCGTTGTGATACACATCGTCGCCCAGGTAGTAATCGGTGACGGGCGCCTGCGGCGAAACGGCCACCAGCGCGGGATGCGCGTCAATCATGCCGGCGGTGGCGAAGAAGCCAGGCTGGGAGATGCCCCACATGCCCACCTTGCCGGTATTGCCGGGCACGTTCTTGAGGAGCCAGTCGATCGTGTCGTAGGTGTCCGTGCTCTCGTCGATGTCCTTGGGGCCGTTCTTCACCGCTTTGTGCGGACGGTTGGGCGTGTACTCGCCTTCGCTCATGAAGCGGCCGCGAACGTCCTGATAGACGAAGATGAACTTCTCGCGCTGGAAGAGGTCTGAGGGACCGAGCGAGGCGCGGTACTGGTCGATGCCGTAGGGCGCGACGTTGTAGGGCGTCCGCAGCAGCATGATCGGATAGGTCTTGCCCTCCGCGAAGACGTCCTTCGGGACGTAGACGGAGGTGAACAGCTTGACACCATCCCGCACGGGGATGCGGTACTCGAACTTGGTGTAGTTCTCGCGCACGGCGGCGACGCCGGTCGTGGCGGCGCTCTCCGTGGTCACGTTTGGGGTGCGCGGCTGTGCCGCGTCGCCGCGGCCCGCTCCGGTTTGCGCGGTCACAAGGTACGGCGTGAGGAGCAACAGGACGAGCAGATTGCGTCTGGTGCGTTGAGTCATGTCCGGTCTCCCCGAGAAGGGTTCGCTTGCCCTCCGTCGATCGCGATGTCGACGACGAGCACCGTCGGTCGTGGTTGTCAGGACGTTGGAACGGTAGAGCGTGCGGTGAGTTGTGTCAAGAGCTTCACCTGCCCGTAGTGAGCAGTGCCGAGCTTCAGTGAAGATCTGCTTGGCAGAGGTGGGACCTGGTGACCAGGCTCTGCCGTGCGAGGCAGGATGTCGTTTCGCGAGAACCACGCGCTACCAGCGAATCGGCCGCTCGTCGAACACGTCGGCCAGATTGTTCAACTCGTTCCGTATCGCCGCCCATTCCCGCTCGACGTACGAGCTCAGCCGGTGGCGGCGCAGGATCCGGTTGACGTCCTGCCCGGCCGACGTGGCCGTGCCGACATGGCCGCGCGTCCGGTTGAAGTCGCGATCGCGGTTCCAGGAGTCGCGGATCCTGTTCAACGCGCGCTCCATCCGGCTCGCGGCGCGGGTCAGGTCGTCATCGCGCACCGACGCCCTGTTCTCGCGCCGGTCTCGCTGCCGGGCTCTCTCCACGGCTCTCAGGAACTCGTCGGTCCGCCGCTCGCAATCGGCGATCACGCGCGCGATCCGTTCGGCCCGTTCTGCTCCTCTCCGCCGGTCCGCATCACGCCGGGGTTGGGCTCCCGAGACCGCGGGCGAGAGAAGCGCCAAGGCAACTGCCAGCCACAGGCACTTACCCATCGGCCCTCCTCACCGTACACGGGGCAAGACTCGTTCAACCGGAATGCCGGCCAAACGCGCGTTTTCGCGCTGAGGCCAAGCAGGGCCTTCTCAGCCGTGGCGAGGCGCGCCGGGGCGCGCCTCGAGCCTACTTCTCCATGGAGGGTTTCCAGATCTTCCAGACGTTGCCGACGAGATCGGGTCCCGGCCTGAGGGTGATCTCACCCGGCTCCCATCCGGCCGGCATCGCCTCGGTACCTTTGCTCGCCCGGACGTGCTGGAAGGCCCTGATCTGCCGGACTGTCTCGCCGAACTTGCGCCCGACCGGCGGCGTCAGCACTTCCATGGCCTGAACGACTCCGTCCGGATCGATGATGAACCGGCCCCGCAGCTCGATGCCCTGGTTCTCGTCGTACACGCCAAACGCTCGGCCGACGTTGCCGGCCTGGTCCGAGGCCATGCGGAAGGGCACGCCGCCCTCGACCATCTTGACCAGCTCGTGGTCGTTCCACATCTTGTGGACGAAGTGGCTGTCAACGCTGACGGAAATGACCTCCACCCCAAGTTTCTGGAGATCGGCGTACTTGTCGGCGACCGCCGACACTTCGGTGGCTCAAACGAAGGTGAAGTCACCAGGGTAGAAGCACAGCAGCACCCACTTGCCCAGGTAGTCGGAGAGCTTGACGTTGGTGAACCCGCCCTTGTAGTAGGCCGGAGCTTGGAAATCGGGGGCCTTCTGGCCGACGCGGGCGGTCATGGTTCTCGCCTCCTTTTGCGGGACGGTCACGTCGTGAGCCGGCGCAACGGCGGGTTGCTCCCCGACGACGGCGCCCGTCGTGCGGGCGCATCCTGCAGGCGGATCCGCCATGGAGCCTCCTTCTGATGGGTCAGACCGGTTCAAGGGGACTGGACCGCCCCGAACATACGCCACTCAGCACAAAGACGCAAGCGCGTTCGGCCACACCGTCAACCCGCGGATCACGCTGGCGCGCGGCACTCCGAGATTCGAAGGTCGCGCCGCCGCGGCGGGGCTGGTAGCCTGGTTCAGGCGGAAGCGATGGCTGTAACAGCCTGGTCGAGAGCGCCGGCCCGGGCTGGCTCTAGTGCGTTCGGGCGCCGCCCTCCGCCGTCGCCAGCATGGCCGTCACCTCGCGCAGCACCGACTCGACGGCGTTGCGGCCGCGCAGCAACTCCGTCTCGAGGAACCCGAACTCGTCCGACTCGCGCGGCAGCCCCGCCAGATCCTTCACCCGTGCAAGCAGCGGCAGCACAGCCATCTCGGATGCCGGGTCTTGGTCGAAGGCGCCCGCCTTCGTGTAGAGCGTCGCGTTGAGACGGCGCGAAGCGGTGACGAGCAGCCTGTTCATCGCGTCGGCCGCCCGCAGGTCGGTCGGCCGCGGCAGCCCGTCCACGCGCTCGGCCGCGCTCGCCAGCCGCCCGGCTGCCTCGCGTGTCGACGAGAGGTCGAAGACGCCCTGCGACGCCTTGGCGAGATCGTCGAGGGCGGCCACGAACGAAGCCGCGATCGGGGCGATCCGGTGGGGCAGCACCAGCCGCGTGCCGAGGTCCCACAGCAGCGAGACGCGGTACTTCGTGTCGAGCTCCAGCGCCGCGAAATCCAGCTTGTCGATCGTGTCGTTCGCCGTGTGCCAGTAGACGTAGCGGCCGCCCGGCTCCATGTCGGGATGGTCCGGCGGCGGGCCGGGCACGCCGACGAAGACGAGGGGGATGCCCAGGCCCTGGAACGACGAGTCGCTGTCGCGGCCCGGCCGGAAGACGCCCCGGGTGCGCTCGCGGCGCGCGACCGGCTTGCCCTGGAGGCGGCCCGCCAGCTCCCCGGCGTACTCGGCGAGTCCCGGCCAGCCGCCGGCGGAGATCTCGCTCGTCCGCGACCCGCGCGCTCCGACCATGTCGAGGTTCATGTGCGCGACGCAGTGCTGCTCCAGCTCGCCGTACATCCGGTCGGCGTACCAGGTGGAACCGGCGTACCGGCCGAAGGAGTGTCCCGTCCACCACGCGAACCGGACGCCGCGGACGAGCCCGTCGCGACGCGGCTGGAGCACGCGCGCCATCTCGAGGAGGGTGGCCACCGTGCCCGCCGTGTCGTGCATGCCGTGGTACCAGGCGTCGAGGTGGGTCGTCACGAGGATGAAGTCGGGTGATGTCCCCGGCACCTCGGCGACGATCATCGGCACCACCCGCCAGCCGCGCTTCACCTCGGTCGTCAGCCGCACCGGCGCGTCGCCGCTGGCGGCGGCCCGCAGCCGGTCGCCGTCGGACTTCTTCAGGCAGATGTACGGAATGGCCGGCAGCCGCTCGGCGCTCGTCGGCGTCGGCGCCCCCCAGACCGGCCCGACCGTCTCCTCGTGGAGCGTGTCGGCCTCGTCCACCTGCACCACGCCGACGGCGCCTGCCCGCTGGGCGGCCAGCACGGCGTTCTCCGAGGCCAGGGCGCCGGGAACGACCGCCAGCCGCCCGCGGACCTCGGGCCCGAAGACGATCATCCGGTCGGCGCGGCGCGTGAACGGCGGATCGAAGAGCAGCCTCGCGGTGACGCCGGCCGCCGGCGTCGGGGCCGCGAAGACCGCGCTCTCTCCGGCAATCGCGACCGGCCGCTCGCTCTCCACGGCGATTGTGGCGCGCCCCGGCCAGCTCAGGAACAGCCGCGCGTCGTATCGTTTGTAGGAGACGCCGTACTCGCGCAGTTTCTGCTCAAGGTAGTCGTACGCCTGCCGCTCGCCCTCGCCCCCGGTCGTGCGGTCCACGTCGAGGGCGTGGAGCGTGCGCTCGATCTCCGCCCGCGACACCGCGTCCTGCAGCGAGCGGAATCCGGCGGCTTGCCGCACCCCGCCCTGGATCGCGGCGGCCCAAAGCAGCATCACCGTCGCGGCCATCGCCACCCGTTGCATAAGCCCTCTCTTTCCCGCCGGCAACCTGGGGCCGGCGGCGGCGCGTACATTACCAGACCTGGCGGTACGCCGTACGACGGCGGGCATGGGCTGCGTCCAGGATGGCCGAGGACGGCCCGGGCGACGTGCGGGGCGGAATCGGCAGCAGGAGCCCACTCGGTCGGTCAACGGCACGACGGGCCGTCGGATCCGCGTGGTACGAGCTATACTCAGCCCGCCCACAGCTGGCGGAGGGGCTCGGGGGTGAACCGCGCCAGTAGCCGGCGGCTGCCCCGCCGCGAAAGCATCCTGGCCAGAGGAGCATGCAATGAAGCAGAAGAAGCAGAAGACAAAGATCGGTTACGGCGTGGTGGCGATCGCGGCCGCGTACGTGCTGGTCGCCGTACTTTTCTACTGTCCGCTGCAAGCCGGCGCCATGCGCGGAGCGGTCCCAGCCGGCGTTGCCGCGTACCCGAGCGTGGATGCGAGCTTCCTGACCGCGCTCGAATGGCGGTCGGTCGGTCCGTTCAGAGGAGGCCGGGCGCCCGCAGTGGCCGGCGACCCGGATGATCCACTGGTCTTCTACATGGGCACGGCGCACGGCGGTGTGTGGAAGACCACCGACGCGGGCGGCCACTGGCGGAACGTGTCGGACCGCTTCTTCACGGTGGCGCCGGTCGGCGCGATTGACGTGTCCCACTCCAACCCCAAGGTGGTGTACGTCGGCATGGGCGAAGCGATTGCGTACCAGCACAGCACCCCGGGCGACGGGGTGTGGAAGTCCACCGACGGCGGTGAGACGTGGACCCACATGGGGCTCGAGAAGACCCGGCACATCGCGAAGATCCGCATCCATCCCACCAATCCGGACCTCGTGTATGTGGCGGCGAAGGGCGACATCTACGGCACCAATCCCGAGCGGGGCGTGTTCCGCACCAAGGACGGCGGCAAGACCTGGGAGCGGGTGCTCTACAAGAGCGAGCGGGCGGGCGCCACCGACCTCTCGATGGACCCGAGCAACCCGAACGTGCTCTTCGCCTCGCTCAATGAGTATGCGCGGCTGCCGTGGGACGAGGTCAGCGGCGGGCCGGACAGCGGGCTGTACAAGACCACCGACGGCGGCACCACCTGGACGGAGATCACCCACAACCCGGGACTCCCGAAAGGCGTCGTCGGGAAGATTGGCCTATCGATCTCGCCGGCGCGCCCGAGCCGCGTCTACGCGCTGATCGAGGCGGACAACGGGGGCTTCTACCGATCCGACGATGGGGGGGCGACCTGGCGGATGGTCTCCGACAATCGCGACCTGCGACGCCTGCCCATGATGTTCTTCCAGGTCACGGCCGACCCGGCGGATCCGGACACGGTGTACGTGCAGTCGTTGACCTTCTACAAGTCGACCGACGGCGGCGTGACCTTCAGGCCCCAGCCGATGCGGCACAGCGACCATCACGCGCTGTGGATCGACCCGAAGAACCCGAAGCGCATCATCGACGGCAGTGACGGGGGCGCCACGGTGACGCTCGACGGCGGCCTGTCGTGGTCGGGCCTGGACAATCAGCCGACCTCGGAACTGTTCAGCCTCGCCGTGGACGACCAGGACCCGTACTGGCTGTACGCCGCGCAGAACGACAACTCGCACATCGCCCTTCCCAGCCGCACCGACAGCGGCGCCATCGCCTGGCCGAATGCCCTCGACATCCGCGGTGGCGAGGGCGGGCAGACCGCCGTCAAGCCCGACGGGAGCGTGGTCTACGCCTGCGATCGCACGGCGATGGTCCGGTTCGACCGGCGAACCGGCGAGACGCTCGACATCAGCGTCTGGCCCGAGAACGAGTTCGGCGCGCCGGTCAAGGACGTGAAGTATCGCTTCTACTACTCGTTCCCGGTCCTGCTCTCCCCGCACGACCCGAACGTCCTCTACACGGCCGCCCAGTACGTCTTCCGGTCCACCAACGAAGGCAACTCGTGGGAGCGGATCAGCGGCGACCTGACGCGCAACCGCCAGGACAAGATGCAGACGCTCATCGGGAGGCCGCTCACCACGATCGAGTCGTCGCTCTACTACGTCAGCCTGATCCGCACCATCGCCGAGTCGCCGCTCGAGAAAGGCGAGCTGTGGGTCGGCACCGACGACAGCACGGTGCAGGTGACGCGAGACGGCGGCAAGACGTGGCAGAACGTGTCGCCGCCCGACCTGCCCGAATGGACGACGATCACGGCCCTCGACGTGTCGCCGCACGCGCGGGGAACGGTGTATCTGGCCGCGGAGCGCCACCGGGTGAGCGACCTCGAGCCGTACCTCTACAAGACCACGGACTACGGCAAGACGTGGCAGAAGATCACCAGCGGGATTGCCGCGCCCTCCTTCACGTACGTGATTCGCGAGGATCCGGTCCGGCCGGGCTTGCTCTTCGCCGGTACAGAGACGGGCGCGTACGTCTCCTTCGATGCGGGGGCGTCCTGGCAGTCGCTGCGGCGCAACATGCCTCCGGCGTCGGTGAACTACATGCTCGTCAAGCACGACGACCTGGTGGTGGCCACCTACGGGCGCGGCTTCTGGATCCTGGACCACATCTCGGCGCTGCGCCAGATCACGCCGGCGGTGGCAGCGGCCCCCGGGCATCTGTTCACGCCGGCACCGGCCATCCGGCGGGCGGGGGGCCGGGGGATGATGCGCCGGGGGGGCACGTACCCGGGCCTTCAGTACACCAGCGGGTCGGGGATGAGCGTGGCCTCCCAGGACCTGCCCGGTCCGGACGGCGTCGTCCGACCCACCTTCCTCGACGCCGGGCAGAACCCGCCGGGCGGGGCGATGATCGAGTACTACCTGAAGCAAGCACCCGCGGGTCAGGCGACGCTGGCCATCGTGGACGCGAAGGGCCAGGAGATTCAGCGCTTCTCCAATCAGGCGAAGGGCGGCCGGGGACTGCCGGTCCGGGCGGGGATGAACCGCTTCTTTTGGGACATGCGATATCCGGGTGCCCGCACCGTGTCCACCGGCGTGGAGCTGTCAACGCTCGAGTCGCCGCCGGCTGCGCCGCCGGTGGCGCCACCGGGGCGCTACGCCGTGCGGCTGACGGTGGGCGCGGAGACCTACGAGGAGCCGTTCGAGATTCGCCGGGATCCGAGCCGCAGCGCTACCGACGCGGATCTGCAGGCGCAGTTCGAGCTGGTGGTGCAGGTTCGCGACAAGCTGTCGGAGGTGAACGACGCCGTGAACCGGGTGCACGACGCCGAGCGGCAGCTCGAGAAGCTCGAGCCGCGCCAGGCAGGTGGCGGTGCGCCGGCGGTGGCAGCGGTCAAGGAGAAGCTGCGGGCCATCGAGGGCCAGCTCACGCGGATCCCGGGCCGGAACCCGCTGTACCTCCCGGCGAAAACGCTGGACAACAAGCTGGCCGCGCTCACTGGCAAGGTGGGCCAGCGGGAGGCACGGCCGACCAAACAGATGTACGACGTGTTCGAGTACCTGTCGCGGCGCGCCGACGACGTGCTGCGGCAACTGGCCGAGGTCATCGGCAAGGATCTGCCCAAACTGACCACTGGCGACGCCGAGGGGGCGGCAGCTCCCCCCCGGTAGCGCCCGAACGCGCATCAGCGCTTCGGCTGGCTGCCGGCGCCGTTCCTCAGAGCATCACATGCACTCGGGTCTGCTCGGCCGTGGCCTCGCCACCGCGGGTCCAGCGCCGCCGGGCGTCGCCGACGTCGCGTGCGACGTTGAACGCGATCCGGAGGTCTCCGGCCGGAAAGGACACGAGGTCAGAATGACCTGGCTGTCAGGATTGTCTGGCGGAGCCGCGAGCGTGTCCGAGCGCACGGTCGCCCGCGGAATGGAGGCGGTCGCCGAGGGGGCCTTGCCGGGGGCATACCGGCGAACCGAAGGGATCGTCTGGCGAAACTGTTCGAAGCACCGTATGCTAGGGTCGTACGAGGTCGAATCGTGAGTCTCGATGAACGACTGGTCGCGGAAATCGTCGGGCGAATCCGAAGTGTGGCGACGCCTCGGCGGATTCTCATCTTCGGGTCTGCCGCGGTTGGCGCGATGACTCCGGACAGCGACATCGATCTGTTGGTCCTTGAGGATCGCGTGGCCGATGCTCGCGCCGATCGTCTCCGCATCCGTCAGGCGCTCAGAGGACTCGGTTGGGCGTTCGACGTGGTCGTGATGACGACGGAGCGGTTTGACGAAACGAAGGGCGTGGTGGGGACCATCGCTTATCCGGCCAACCGGCAGAGTCACGTCGTTTATGAAGCCGCGTGACGCGATTCGCCGAGAGCTCGTCGCCCGCTGGCTCGTTCGCGCCGAGGAGGATCTCAACGTTGCCCGACACCTGCTCGCGGAGCAGCTTCCGTACTACAGCGCTATCGGGTTCCACGCGCAGCAGGCGGCCGAGAAGTACCTGAAAGCGTTTCTCGTCGCCCACCAAATCGAGTTCCCAAAGACCCACGACCTCGGCCGACTGCTCGATATCGTCTCAGGAGTAGACGCGGCGCTTGCCGAAGCCCTGTCCGGAGCGGTGCAATTGACCGACTATGGGGTCGATGTGCGCTACCCAGGCGACCTCCCCGAACTGGGGGTCGATGACGCCGCCCGGGTCGTCGATTGTGCTGTCCAGGTCCGGGACGCAATCGCACCCCGGCTCGAGTCCGCACGATAGGCTGGGCGGCTACCTTCCTTCTGTCAAGTCCGGCGGTGTCGACTCTCCAGGCTCTTGCGAGCAGATCTTCGCCCGGGAGCGATGGCTGTGGACGTCTCCCGAGCTAAGCGGCCACGGCAGCATGGCACGTGGGCATGCCACTCGAACGACGACGGCGTCTTTGAGAGAACAGCGACTTCCTGGGCAAAACGGGCCTGTAGGCGGAGAGATCCCGGCTCTTCGCGCTGAGCGCGAAAAACGGCGCGTTCTGGGCAGTTTGAAGGTGGCGGAGAGGGGGGGAGTCGGTCTCTGGTAGCGTGTTGATTCTAAAGAACTTATAGGATTGTCGCTTCCTCCAGATCCGCCAGATCCGGTCAAATGCCGGGATACGCACACGTATTGCACACATGCAATCCGACCCGATCAACTGGTCCGCCGCAGCTCGCTCAGGAACTCCTCGTAGTCGTCGAGACTCCCCTCCGCTCGGCTCCACGCTCTGATGGTGTCGAGATCCACCGGTTGATGCCGAGCCACCGCGACGGCCAGGTGCAGGCTCTGACGGTCCCGCCAGTGGTAGAACACAGCAAGGCGATCACGGCATGAGTCCGTTGGCGAGAGCGCCAGCATGACGTTGTCTCCGACGGCGACTTCGACCGGCCGAATGGCGAGGTCGGTTCCGATGGCCAGCGGGCCGCGCGGGAACTCTAGGTAGAAGCCGACCTGCGGATGCACGTAGCGATCGCCCTCGCGCACAAACCCAAGTTCCGCAAGCGCCCGTCAATAGCGGCCTGCCGTACCATGCCCTGAATGACGAAGTCTGCGTCCTTTGAGACGTACGATCCGTCTGTGTACACCGACACGCAGGCGCCGCCCGTCAGCACGGCCGTGATCCCTCGGCGGCGCAGTTGCGCGCCGACAGTTGACGCGACTTCCGGCAGCGTCGACGTGCCCGTCAGTGTCACAGTGGCTTGCTCGTCCTACGCGGCCTTCGGCGGAGTTGTCCGGCGCGCTCTCGTAGCTCGGTGTCGGCCTCCGCCAGCCGCAGCAAGTAGGTTTCCAGCTCTTGCCTCGCGAAGTAGCGCGGGTTTACGCTGTAGACTCGACTGCGGCCGACGAGCCGCCCGACTACGAGCGCGTCCCGTTCGAGGCCGGCGAGCGCGCGCGAAACGGCCGACACCGGAATGCTGAGGATGCGTGACAGCTCGCGCGGGTAGCTGGACCCGAGCAGGCGAAGGCTGACGAGGACCCGCGTGCGTGCCTGTCCGCCGAACGGGCTGGACAAAGTCTTGACCACCATTTAGGGTCATGTGACCACGAAAAGGGGTCAATGTCAATCAGTTGTTGACGCGCGCCCTATGTACGATCCAGTTGCTGATCTGCTCGCGATTTCAGTAGCGCCCACCGACGACGAGTCATTCGGTCCTTTAAGGGCATCATCGGCGAGGACAAGGGCTACTGGGAGGTGCTTCAGCAATTCATACACGTATTCGGCCTTCACTTGCTTCCGGCGCGCGCACGCGTATTGCTGGCTAGACGAACGGGGTGATGTCGAAGATGTAATTCGAATTGTCACAGTGCGCGGAAAGACGGGTGAGGGCAGCGGAACCGTGATCATCTTCAAGCGCCAGATCCTGGACGAGTGGATGCTGCTAACGGGTTCGGTGGTCGTGAGGACCTTTGACTTCACTCGTTACCGCAGCGGCGGGTTCAGCGGATGGTCCGATGCGGTCCAGAATCCGCAACGCGGCGAGGACGAACACCTCTATTCCTGCTCCGTCGTCGACCCCGGCCATGCCGGCTATGTTCGCGGCTGCCAGATCGTTCGCCCGAAGGCCACGATAAAGGACCTTAACAACCGGTTCGGCTGGCGCGAGCACAACAACAAGGAAAGGGGGTATCCACTTCACTAAGGTGACCCCAATACCTTGTGGTTTCCGCCGATCAGCCGTTTGTAGGGCACCGGATCGACCGCGACTGCCTGCTGAACGAGCCGGTAGAACAGCTTGCCGCGATGCCGGGACGTGCGCCGATTGAACCGGAACGTGAACTCGTCCAGGTAGTCATCGAGATGCTCGAAACTCACGGCTCCTTGGGGCGTGCCGAGCAGCCATCG
>Ga0315282_10004595_pt1 | contig 23960 bp, 13 predicted proteins | sample YL17G07_20_MG_FD_203693 | JGI IMG/M metagenome (GOLD analysis project Ga0315282, IMG submission 203693) | Sediment microbial communities from Yellowstone Lake, YNP, Wyoming, USA - YL17G07_20 | ecosystem: Environmental > Aquatic > Freshwater > Lake > Sediment | place: USA: Wyoming | collected... | reverse complement strand
CAAGGCTCAATTTTATTTGCGGCGTGCTCTAGAGGGAGTTTTTCACATTGGCGCTCACGTTTTGTCTAGAATCCCGGGGGGAAGGGCGACTGAATACAAAGAAATTGCTCTGCGGTTGGGAGAGATTAGAATTGTGCCCAAGCCCTTCGCCGAAAAAAATCTAAAAGCGATGGCAGGGTATCGAAACAGACTGACACATTTCTACGCCGACGTGAAGCCAGAGGAAATTCACAAGATAATCTGTGAGAACCTCGACGACTTTGATGTGTTCCTAAGAGCCGTAAAAGAGTTGCTGTCGAACCCGGCGAAGTTCAATTTGGTCATAGAATAGAAGACCGAGAGGTACCCTTGAAAAAAGCGCTCATCACTGGAATTACCGGCCAAGACGGCTCTTACCTTGCGGAACTGCTCCTCAGCAAAGGCTATGAAGTTCACGGCATCATCCGGCGTGCAAGTACCTTCAACACAAGTCGAATTGATCATCTGTACCGCGATCCCCACGTCCATGGTGTGAAACTCTTTCTCCATTATGGAGACATCTCCGATTCTTCGAACCTGATGAAGTTGCTCTATCACCAGGAGCCGGATGAGATCTATCATTTTGCGGCTCAGAGTCATGTGCGTGTGAGTTTCGACATCCCTGAGTATACGGGTGATGTTACTGGATTGGGCACGGTCCGAATTCTTGAGGCGATCCGAGAGACGGGTGTCAAGGCGAGATTTTATCAGGCCTCAAGCAGTGAAATGTTTGGGAACGCGACAGAAACGCCCCAGCGCGAGACGACCCCCTTTCGACCTGCCAGCCCGTATGCATGTGCAAAAGTCTATTCCTATTGGGTATGCAGCAACTATCGGGATGCTTACGGCCTCTTTGCATGCAATGGAATTCTCTTCAACCATGAGTCTCCCAGAAGAGGCGAGACATTCGTTACGCGGAAAATCACACGGGCAGTTGCGCGAATCAAGGCTGGCATACAGGATAAACTATACCTTGGAAATCTCGATGCGAAGCGTGACTGGGGGTACGCGAAAGAGTACGTGGAGACGACATGGCGAATGCTCCAGGGGGAGAGAGCGGACGACTATGTCATTGCAACGGGAGAGAGTCATTCGGTAAAGGAGTTTCTCGACGAAGCGTTCGGATATGTTGGTCTGGATTGGCACGACTACGTCGAAATCGACAAGCGGTATTTCCGCCCGCTGGAGGTAAACCACCTCATCGGCGATGCCTCCAAAGCGCGCCGGGAGCTTGGTTGGGAGCCTGGAACTCGGTTCCAGGACCTTGTCAAACTCATGGTGGACGCGGACAGGGAGATGCTGGAGCTTGAGTTGACAGGGAAGCCGGTACTCACGGGGAAATGGTAAAAGCAATCGTCGATACAGAGAATGTGATGAGCGTCAGCGGGTTCTGGTTGGATAGACGGATTGTTGTCACCGGTGGTGGCGGCTTCCTCGGATCGTTTGTCGTTGGGAAGCTTAGCGAGCGAGGATGTAAAAACATCATTGTGCCGCGGATAGAAGAGTATGATCTGCGTGATGCGGGGGCTATTCAACGGCTTTATCGAGAAGCGAGACCAGATATCGTGATTCATCTTGCAGCGGTTGTCGGTGGGATAGGGGCGAATAAGATGAATCCCGGGAGGTTCTTCTACGACAACGCCATCATGGGCATTCAGCTCATGGAATATGCACGACAGATGGCTGTGAAGAAATTCGTCGCGATAGGAACAATTTGTGCATATCCGAAATTCACGCCGGCACCGTTCCGTGAGGAGAATTTGTGGAACGGGTATCCCGAGGAAACGAATGCTCCTTATGGGATTGCCAAGAAGATTCTTCAGGTTCAATCTGCAGCGTATCGAGAACAATACGGTTTCAACTCGATCTTTCTGCTTCCGGTAAATCTTTACGGGCCGAGAGACAATTTCGACCTGGAGACCTCGCACGTCATTCCCGCCTTGATCCGGAAGTGTCTCGAAGCGAATGAAAGTGGAGCCAAAGAGATCGTCTGCTGGGGGGACGGCAGTCCTACGCGTGAGTTTCTCTACGTTGAGGACGCTGCCGAAGCCATTCTCCTAGCCGCAGAGCGATACAACAAGAGCGATCCGGTCAATGTTGGCGCAGGCTTCGAGATCACAATCCGTGATTTGGTTAATCTGATTGCCCGCTTGACGAACTTCAAAGGCAGAATTGTGTGGGACACCTCCAAGCCCAACGGGCAGCCTCGTCGTCTGCTTGACATCTCAAAGGCGGAGAAAGAATTCGGATTTCGTGCGAAGGTTGGGTTCGAGGAAGGCTTACGGCGTACGATCGAATGGTATCAAGCCTACGGTCTACGACTCTTCCCTACGGGATCGTAGATCGAGTCGCCAGACTCGTAGAGCTTGTCGTAGACAAGCTCACGCGTCAGCGGTCCATGCGTGGATGCCTTAGAGGAACTCCCCCTCAGTATTTCACACTTCTTAACATTCGATGTCGGCTGGCACTTCTTCAAACCGTCTCATGGGTTTTCCAGTTTCTCTCTACCCATCCACATGTTGATTACCTCTTCAAGCTAATGAGAAGAAAACAATTTCGTGGAGTGGTCTTCCTTGACCGCGATGGCGTCATCAACGTTGACCGGCGTGACTATGTGAAGTCGTGGTCAGAATTCAAATTTCTGCCGAGGGTGTTCGAAGCACTAAAACTCCTGAAGAAAAACAACATCCGTGTGATCATCATCACGAACCAATCCGCCGTCAACAGGGGCTTGATGACTCTTGACACACTTCTGGAGATCCATGAAAAGATGCTTGATGCGATCAGGACGCATGCCGGAGAGGTCCAAGCGATCTACTACTGCCCCCACACTCCTGCCGAGAATTGTGAGTGTCGGAAGCCAAAACCGGGGATGGTGCTCAAAGCAGTGAAGGATTTGAAAATCGATCTCACGCGATCCTATCTTATTGGCGATTCAGAGAAGGATGTCGAGCTTGCACGCCTGGTCAAAGTGAAGTGCGTCCGCATCCCGAAGAAAGCCTTGGAGAAACCGTCTTCCGTCGATCGAGAATGGACGCCCGAGCGGCCTATTTTGGGACGGAGTCTCCGCGAGGCGGTTAACCACATTCTTGATGATCTCAAGCTGCTAGTGAGCTCATAGCGTCATTACAACTCCGTGGCATCTCGCACCACCAAACCAATCGATCTCCAACGTGAAGGTGGACTTGTAACCCCGGAATCATATTACGTTGTGTTTGCACAAATGCCCCTCCGAAATTGAATAGAATCAAAGAATCTCTTATTCCCGCTGCAATTGCAGTTCTTGCTTTTGCGGCTTTCTTTCCCGCTCTCAAGGGTTTTCTCGTCACGGATGATTTTCTCTTGTTGCACCGAGCAATTCACTCAACAATGAGCTTGCCGGCTATTTTTTCTGTCTATCTCAACATACCAGTTGGTCTCTTTTTCAGGCCTCTTTCTTTTCTTGTCTTCTTACTTGCTTGGAAGACTTTTGGTTTTCATATTTTGTATTATCACCTTATGAATGTTGTACTCCACTGCTGCAACTCGATTCTCGTGTTTCAGGTTGGGAAATATTTTTTCAAATCAGAACAGCTCGTTTCGCCAGCATTTTTGGCTGCGGTGATATTCGCGTTACACCCGAGGAATATTGAAGCAGTTGCAACGATATGCTCATATACTGACCTTTTGTGTGTTCTTTTCCTTCTGATTGCACTCCTGTTCTTTCTTCGTCATCAAAGAGAGACCACCTCGCCCTATCTTCTTGTATCCTCGGTTTTCTTTCTCTTCTCTTTGTTTTCCAAGGAGTCTGCGATTGTTTTTCCTTTGATCGCAGTGCTGAGCTTGGCGGTACTCAGATCAGTCAACGGACAGTGGCGGTCGACTAGAACACCAGTTCGCTACCAGATCGGGATCTTTCTCTTGGCTCTTTCTCTGTACTTTTTAATTCGCTTTGTTTCGATAGGAACAATCGGCATTGGTTTCACGAAATATGCCAACTACAGCGCGGTTCACATCATGAAATTTGTCGTCAAGGGTCTTGTGGCAGATCTCCTGCCCTCGACGATCTTCTCCTTGCTCTCAGAAGATTTGAGCCAACCTAGGCTTGAGATAATGATATCTATCATTGTTGTTCTCACAGGGCTTGTTTTCGTAATCGTTAGGTCGTGGCCAAGACGTCGTCAGCAGTGGTGTGTGTCTTTGTTTCTTCTCTTGTGCGCTGCGATTTGCCTGCTGCCCGTTTCACCTTTTTCCTTCTCATTGATCTCAAGTCAAGAAAACCGTTTCTTATATTTGCCGACTCTATTTTTCTCATTGTTTACGACAGGTGTCTTATCGGCACTCTTTCCATCGAGAAAGCTTTTCAGTGTTTCCGCTGTTGTGTCGACCGCTTTGTTTTTTTATCTTGTGAGGGTTGAATATACACCATGGACTAGTGCCTTCCGGGTTTCGTATTCCCTCTTTGGTGAACTCAAGAACTTGAACGGTGACATGATATGGAATTCTCCTGCATTGGTTGTTCTAGATGCCCCTATTCGTTTCAAGGGAGCACCTGTCGGCATGTCAAGAGAAGAAGTTATGCTTGCCCTCGAAATCCAAGAGGGTAACCATGAGACGCAACAGGCAAGGAGTGCAGAGACCAGAGTTGACCTTTCCATAGAAGTACTTACGTTCACGGATGTTCATAGTGAGTCACCGCTCTTCCCAGTACGATGGACCTTAAGGAGGGACACTCTCGTCGGAGAATCTGCCGAGGGAGAAAAAGTGTTTGTCGGAATGACAGAGCGGGAAGATAATCATTTCTTTTTGCAGAAAGCCAGATCTTTTTCTGTCGAGGCTGTCAGTTACGACACTGTCAGCTATTCATGTGAGCAGGTGAAGATCTATCCGTTCTCTTCTTTTCCTTTTGGGACGGTTTTCATCAGTTGTGGTCTGGGAAAGATTCAGAGACATGAATTCCGAGCCGAATAGCTGCAACCAGAGGGAAGAGCCTGAGTCGGGTATCATGAATGTCGTTGCGAAGCGATAATCCGCACATGCTCAGTTCTCTCTTGCGTGCAAGACTGCTTTTTCGTTCTGGTCTGCTCCAAAATCTCTTCTCCATCGCAACGGGTGATGGTATTGCAAAACTCATTACCTTTTTTGTTTTTGCGTACATTGCGAGGGTCCTCTCACCAACGTACTTTGGCATTCTCACGTTTGCCTCTGCTTTTGTCGGCTTTTTCCTGCCTTTTGTGGATTATGGATTTGGATTTATTGGAACCCGTGAGGTATCAAGAAATGCGCAGGTTCTAACTCAGTTTGTTAAAAATGTCGTTCTGATTAGGTTGATTCTTGCCGTGCTTTCGTTTTGTGTTCTCCTCGTCATCACCTCCTTCGTCGCTTTTTCTGTCATCGAGAGAAGAGTCATAATGCTGTATGGTCTAGGTTTCCTTGCGGCAGTGTTTTCGCTCGCTTGGGCATATCAGGCTGTTGGGAAAACTGGCTGGTTTGTGGTCGAGAGACTGGTTCAAGCCTTGCCCTACGCTGTCGGAGTCCTCTTTTTTGTCAAAGGTACGGAAGATGTGGCGCTTGTGCCTCTTTTTGCCTTTGTGTCTTCATTGTTTGGGGTGGTGGTCGTCATTCTCGGATTCCTTCCTAGGCGTTGGAAAAGGAGTTCGTCAGTTGACTTTTCGTTTTGCTGGTCATTGCTGCGTTCCGCGTTTCCACTTTTTCTATCACTTTTTCTCGTTCAGATCGGCGCGTCCTTTTCGACAGCCCTGCTTGGATTTCTCTCTTCGAAGGAGGAAGTTGGATACTTCTCTGCAGCGTTCAAAGTGATTCTCGTGATAGCGATTCTGCCGAATCTCCTATGGTCATCGTTTTATCCATTTCTATCAAGATATGCGGACTCTGAATCACAACGCGAGAAGGTTCTCGGGATCTTCTTGAAATACACAGCACTTGTTGGTATCCCAATTTCTTTTCTCGGCTTTGCCTTTTCCGGAGGAATTGTTTCCTTCATCTACGGCGAGCAGTATGGTTCTGCGGTTCTGCCTCTTCAAATACTTTTTGTATCGGTTGCCTTCCAATTCTTTGGATTTGCTTTCACAAAACCATTGCCTGCCCTTGGCAAGGAGAATCTGTATCTCAAATATTTGTCCATCGGCGCTGGTGTCAATGTCGTCGGGGGGAGTCTGCTCATCGCACTCTTTGGTGCGACTGGTGGAGCGGTAACAACATTGCTCGCAGAACTTCTCGTGGCAATTTTTAGCTTCCTTTACATTCGTACAATCGCTCGGCTGAAGCTCTTACGGAATCTTCTCCTCTCCGCCGTGGGTAGCGGTCTCAGCTATCTGTGCGTTTTAGTTGCGCAACGCATACTGCATCTCGGTTTCTTCTTGGAAGTGCTTGTTGCGATTGTTGTCTATCTCTTCTTTCTGAAATTCACTGCTACTGCATCACTGCGGGATTTTCTTGAACCTGAATTTATATCTCCGTAACATAGCTTCGTGAAGAAGCCTCCGGGTCCGATAAGAGCAGTAAAGCGACTTCTAGATAGGATCTTCTTCTCGGTGATGTGGATGAGCCTAAAACGGCGTCCCACCGTTACAGGAAGAGCTATTCTCTTGGTGCGGACTGACGGCGTCGGCGATTTTGTGTTTTTCGCACGATATCTTCCCAGCATGAAAATGAGTTTTCCCAATTACACTGTTGCGCTTGTGTGTCGAGAGGAAACGGCTGATCTGGCGAGATGTGTTCCTCTCATCGACACTGTTATTCCTTTCAAGCATCTTCCTTATCGGCACAACTACTTCCATCGACTGTATGTGCTTCAAAAGATCCGTTCATTATCTCCTGCGTATGCTGCGTATCTAAGTTTTCATCGAGAACACATTGGCGATGAGATGACGATTCTGTCGGGCGCAGGAGAGACTTTTGGGTTTTCAGGAAATGATGAGTGCATTCATCCATCAGTGAGAAGGAAGAATAATTCATACTACAAACACATCCTGGAAGCTCCTGACCATATACCTGAGAAGGAAAAGTATCTCAGATTCTTCGAAGCTATCTCAGGAAAGGAGCCGATAGAGTCCAGTGTTTCGTTTTCGGTTGAGAAAAGAGACTATGACGCTGTTGAGAATTATCTGCGTTGCCAGTTTACCGGAAATACCCCTCAGTTTATCGTCCTCGGACCTTGTGGAAGCGCTGCGATTCGGGAATGGCATGAGGAGAGATTTGCAGCCCTCGCTGATGCTCTGATTGCGAAAATTGGATTCAGTGTGGTGTTGTGTGGAAAGAAAAGTGAACACTGGCGTCTCCAGTCAATTGCCGGACGAATGAAGTATCAAGTGGCGATTGCTTCTTCGTTCTCTTTACCTCAGGTTGTCGCACTTCTCCGGAAGGCGTCCCTCTTCGTTGGAAACGAGTCCGGGCTGCTCCATCTTGCCGCAACAGTTGGGATTCCAGCCGTTGGAATTCTCGGCGGGGGGCATTTTTCACGATACTTCCCCTATGGGAACATCCAGATCGTTACCAACAAGCTTCCCTGCTTCGAGTGTAACTGGAGCTGCGTGTTTGAGAAACCGCTTTGTATCACTGACATTACTGTTGAGGATGTTGTCGCAAACATCGAGAAACTCTTGATATCAACGAAGAGCCTTGAGCAGACGGTGGAATACCAAAGGGGAGAGTAATTCAGACCTGTCGCCGGAAGACGTTGGCGTCGTTATTGTCAACTGGAACACACGTCCATTTCTGAAGGACTGTCTTCAGTCGCTCCTGCGTGAAGATTTGATGTCTATCAATATCGTTGTTGTGGATCATGGTTCTACGGACGGCAGTGTAGACTTATTGCGCCAGCAGTACCCCGACGTGCGCTTGGTCGTCGATCGAAAAAACTCAAGTTATGCTGGTGCAATTAATTGTGGGACAGCTCATCTCTCAACACCAATCCTGATTGTCTCAAACCCAGATATCATTGTCCCCCGGGGGACGATCTTAGAAATGCTCAGGGTCTTTCGCGAGGATGAGCGCGTTGGGTTAGTCGGATGCAAAGTTGTCGATCAACGCGGCAACGATACGACGCGTTTATCAAGAACAGGTTTTATTCGTGGCGTACTCCTTCCAGTCGTTCCAAGCTTTTCTCGAGGATATTGGAGAGACACGAAGCAAAAAGTTCACAAAAGCAGCGTGCCGTTCGAGGTCCCCTTTGTTGAGGGAGCGTTCATGATGATTCGGCGGGTGGCCTTTGACTGGGTAGGCGGATTTGACGAAGGGTTTTCCTTTTTCTCTGAAGACGCTGATTTTGCTCTTCGGTTGAGAAAGGCGAGTTGGAGAATTATTCATGTTCCAAGCGCGAGGATTACGCATATTGGTGGAGGAAGTTTCTCCCAGGTTCCAGTCCGTGGGGCGGTTGAGTTTTATAGGAGTCTACTGTTATTTTACGAGAGGCATTCCTACAGGCATTTCCTCTGGCTCAGGAGATTTCTCTTCCTCATAATCAAAGCTAAGCTCGCCGCCTTGAAGTTTGTAAGGGTGGGTGATTCGATTCAGCTGTCACGAACGAGGGAGATAAATCGGCAGTTGTTGGATGTCGTTCGCCAACATCGAGCTTTGAAGAACGACAAAGCAAGAGAGGAGACATGTTTTCAGGGAACTGAGCGGGAAGGCTGGAGCCCATTCGTCTCAGTTATCATTCCGACGTACAATAGAGTTGATTGCCTCATTCAGCTCCTTGAAGCGCTCAAAATCCAGACGTACCAAAACTTTGAAGTTCTCATTGTTGACCAAAGCGAAGTCCTTGAAGAAAAGAAGGAGAAGTACTTCACGGATTCTGGAGCTCGATTGAAACTGATTCGGACGGAGTCTCGAGGCAGGCCTGCTGGAAAGAACATTGGGATAAGAGAAGCGAAAGGCGACCTGCTCTTGTTTTGCGATGACGACATTGTTCCGCCTAAAGATCTTGTTGAAACTCATGTTCGAGCCTACGACAATTTGAAGGTTGGAGGGGTCTCCTGTCGCACTGTAGAAAAAGGACTTCCACAGATACGCTCAAGGAGAATTCTTCGCATCACCCCGTACGGGGAGATGATTGCAGGCTTTCAGTCAGATGTGACCTCCTTTGTGAGGACACTTGCTGGCCTGAATATGTCAGTCCGCAAGGACGCTCAAGAAAAAGTCGGATTCTTTGACACCTCATTGGTAGGGACGGCAATCTTCGAGGAACCAGATTTTTCAATCCGCTTAGTTCGATCGGGCTATAAGATTCTATTCACGAACAAAACGACTGTTTATCACTTTCCTCAGTCAGGGGGAAATGACGACTTGAGAAGGTCCGGATCGGCCAACTATTATCATTGGTTTCACCACAACGAGATGATCTATTTCCTGAAGCACTACTCTCGCTTGAATCTTCTTCTCGTTATTCCGTTTTGTTTCCTAAGAACGATCAAGCAGGTGATCGTGAATCATATGTCAATTCGAGAAGCTGTGTATGTCTTTTCGGGGGTTTTTGAGGGTAGCAGAACTTACTATCGCTTACTCGGATGAAGACTGCGGTTGAGCATCGAGTATCCAATCCCTCGAAGCTCCCGGCGGGAGCTCAAAAGGTGAACTTTGCTGGAATTCCAATATACGATTCCTCCCTTGAGGAACTCGTTCGTCACATTGATGAGAATCTGGTGCAGAATGTTTCAACGCACATTATTGCGTTGAATCCTGATAGTTTCCTCGTGAGTCAGCGCGATGCCGAATTTAGAAGAATACTTTCTTCTGCTGAGTTTGTTGTCTGCGACGGGGTGGGAATCGTGATTGCGAGTCGATTGTTCTCAAATGAGCGGATAGAGCACAGACTTGTCGGGTTGGAATTAATGGTGCGGCTGTCTGAATTGTCCGCTTCGAAAGGATATGGCATTTTTCTCTTTGGGGGAACTGACGGAGCTGCAGAATGCTGTGCAAGAGCTTTGCAGGTGAGATTGCCCTCGTTGAGAGTTGTCGGCTTTTATGAACCCCCTTTTGTCGAAGATGAACGCTTTCTTGACAACTCTAAGATTGTGGAGAAGATCAACAGATTGAAACCGGAGATCGTGTTTGTTGCTCTGGGCGCACCGAAGCAGGAAAAATGGATCGAGCGCCATCGTCGGGAGCTGACCGCTCCAATCCTCATGGGTGTAGGTGCTTCCTTTGACTTCATTGGAGGCAAGGTTCCTCGAGCCCCAGTCTGGATGCAAAGGATCGGGCTTGAATGGCTGTTCAGATTATTAGTCGAACCCCGGCGGTTGGCAAAACGATATCTCATTGGCATTCCACATTTCTTCTTCGTCACGTCTCAATTATACTTCCGGTCACAAGTAAAAAAAAGGCGTCCATGAGAAAAATACTCAGAACGATTTCGGCTCTGTTCGTCGTGACTCTATTCTTTCTCCTCGATGCCTTGGGACAAGGAAAAGCTTCTGTTGCGAACTACGCTGAGGAGCTGCTCGAAGTAGAGTACTATCCTGGTAGGCATCAAGCGCAAAGTGTAGACATCGGAGGGACGCAGTACCTGTATTTCGAAGATGTAGAAGTCACGTCCGCGGGAAAAGCTGGAGAAATAATCTTACCGACGGAAGCTTTCACAATCGGGATTCCACTCGTTGGCAAACCGACTCTTGAGGTGTTGGCAGAGAAATCTGAGCTTAGTCTGAATACGCGTATAGCCCCAGTCCCCGAGATTACATTCACTCGGGACTCAATCGTAAGGGTACAGAGGAAATTCAGCGCACCAAGTGCGTTACATGCTGTGGGAGAAGGCTGGCAGCCAAACATTCCGGTAGAGATTTCAAAGATCGCTTGGTTTCGGTATCAGAGAATCGCCGTCATTCAGGTCCGTCCATATCAGTACGATGCGATAAACAATGTTCTTAAAACCTTCTCATCATTGCGCATCCGAATTCACTTCGAGCGCACTTTGCAAGTTACCCCAACACGGGCAGTTTCTGATCCGCTCTTCGAATCCTCTTACAGGAGCTTACTCATCAACTATGAACAATCGAGACACTGGCGTGGAGATGAGACTTCGTTTCGGATTTCCGAGAGTGAGCGTCTGTTAGCAAAGGCTTCTTATTCAACGGGTGATTGGTTTGATCCCTTGAAACAATACTATAAGATCCCGATCACTCAAGATGGCATCTACAAACTGTCCTATACTGACCTTCAGAACATTAGGATATCTCCTCGGACTCTCGATTTTCACCGTCTCGATATCTACTACAAGGGCATTCCGATCCCCTTCCGAACCGTTGGGGAAGAAGACGGACAATTCAACGAGGGCGACTACTTTGAATTCTTCGGAACCAAACTGTACGATGCCCCCCACGTTGCAAATGAATTCAGCGATACGAGCGTCTATTGGATGACATTTGAAGGAGGAAAAAACCGGCGGTCCGTTTTTGACACTGTCGTGGTGCAGAATCCAGAAATCACGGCTCAATTTTACGAGGAGACCCTGCGGCTGGAAAAAGATAGTATTTACTATTATGGAGATGGGGGGCTGCCTTCGAACAATCAGAGCGGCAAAGTCTCGGGGGAAGGGTGGTACTGGAGAAGTCTCTATGCCAATCAGGGCACAAGTTTCGGGTTCCCGACAAGGAATGTCTATCAACCTGGAAACCCGAATTTTCAAGTATTACTCCGGGTTCACAGTCCCGTCTATCATCAGGCAAACCCGGACCATCAGTTAGATATTTCCATAAATGGAACATCGATTGGTCGTGGGGAGTTCAATGGTTACTCCGACACCACTTTCTCACTCTTAGCACCATCGAATCTCCTTCTGCAAGGCGACAACACGCTCTCGGTCCGATCGAATGCGACCCAAGCAAGCTCCAATTTGGTGATGATTGATTGGCTGGAGCTACATTATATGCATTCTCTGGCAGCGGATTCTGACTCATTCATATTTTTTTCAAATCAAGCTCTAATCAATAAGGTTGTCTCCTTCCAGTTGAAAGGGTTTTCAGCCAGCGATATTTCCGCATACAGACTTGATTCGCTCGGGGGTATTGAAAAAGCATTCACAGGGATTGTATCGCAAGATGGTTCTCAGTTCACCTTCACATTCACTGACACTGTTCTAGCGGTCAAAGAATATATCGCTCTCACCGGGGCGAAGAAGCGAGTCCCGACGGAAGTACAGAACAAGAGGTTTAAGGACATTCGCACATCAATTCCTGGCGCAGACTACGTTGTTGTAACATCAAAGGAATTCTCCTCAGCTGCATCTCGTCTGGTGAACTATCGTTCGCAACAAGGAATCGGCCGAAGCGTAGTAGTTTATGTTGACGACATCTACGATGAATTTGGCTTTGGCCTCTTTGACCCAATGGCGTTGCGGCGCTTCATGCTGGCTGCTGACTCTTTATGGGCTCCGCCGATGCCCTCGTATCTCGTTCTGATGGGTGGCGCTGACTGGGACTACAAAGACAATTCGAAGAGCGGCAAACAGAATTTTGTCCCCTCACTCGGAAATCCAGTATCCGATTCTTGGATTGTAGCTTCAAAAAGTGACGTTTTCCTGCCTCAGCAATTTGTTGGAAGGATTCCATGCAGATCTTCAGAGGAGGCGTCATCATTTGTCGATGCAGTTTTGTCGTATGAGTCTTCACCACTGAGTTTGTGGAACAAGCGCTTTATGTTTATGGCATCAGGTTGGGACTCTCTGGAGACGCTTCGTCTTCAACAGTTTTCTGATTTTCTCATTAATCAGTATGTCCAACCTTCGCCGATTGTGGGAATACCTCTCCGATTGTATCGAACTGTTTCGCAGGTTGCTCCATTTGAGCAGACGGAAGACGCAAAGCGGATCTTGGACGAGGGTGCGATCTGGATCAATTTCTATGGACACGGTGGCGTTGAACTTTGGGGAAATGGGATTACAGATCCGGATGAGCTACGAAACGGAGAACAAAAGCGTCATCTCGTTTCCGACATTAGCTGCAGCACGGCACGTTTTGCGGAGCCAACACTTGCGTCGTTTGGAGAACGTGTTCTACTTGCACCTTCATCTTCAGGAGGTGGAATTGCCTACTTTGGAAGTAGTGGTTATGGCTTTGAGGGCCCCCTGACACTTCTCGCTTCTCAATTGTATAAGGCCGTCTCACTCGATACAATTCGTGAAGTTGGGAAGGCTCAATTGAACGCAAAAGTAGTACTGTGGCAGACGGGGACTGGGTCCATCGTCACACAGCAGGCACTTCAACAATACACTCTCTTGGGCGATCCTGCAACAAGGCTTGCAGTAGCTCGGTTGCCGGATTATGCCGTTCAATCGGAACAGATCGTCATAACTCCTTCGCAGCCCACAGAAGCTGACACATCAATCGGTGTCTCATTCGTCGTTTCTAATTATGGGCTGGAAGGAAACGATTCTGTAAAGGTTCGAGTAACAGACACGTTCCAGGACTCAGCGAAGACTGTGTTCGAAAAACTGATTCCGCCTATACAGGCTGTTGATTCGCTTTCATTCTCCGCGTCGACCTTCAGCCGGTCTGGATTTCACGCGCTGTCCGTTGAGGTGGACCCCGAGGGCAAGCTTCAAGAGGTGTCAAAACTTAATAACACAGCACAAAGCACTTTCTTTGTTGCACGCGGTCAGCTCACGTCCATTGCCCCTTTGAACTCTTCGTCGGTGCATCCCGATAGCGTTGTCCTTATTTTCCAGAACCCCAATGCGCCAAACACAAACGCATGGCGAGCTTTATTCGAAATCGACACGTCAGCGGTTTTCGCAAGCAGTTCGAGGATTCAAAAAAATGAAGTGCCCCAAGGTATCCTCTACACACAATGGGTAGTTCCTCCTTCTCTGCTTAGGGATGGTGTCCTATACTACTGGCGTGCTCGTTTGTACAGCGGCATGGATTCGACTGGCTGGACCGGAGGGTATTTTGTGACGAACAAGGGCTCACGAGCGCAATGGGTTCAGGATCGCGCGAATCTTTTTCAGTCAGACGCGTTGGAGAATATCTCGGTTGGCCCGTCTCTGAAGCTCCTAAAGCAAGAAATTCCAGTGGAGGTTCTCTCTGCAGGATTCAGCGACGGATCCCGTGCCGTCATCTATGTGAATAATATCAACGTCTCTCTGGGTTTTTCAGACCGTGGGTACAATATCGCGGTAATAAATCAGTTTTCCGGCAAAGTCGAGGCGTACGCTGCGTTCAGTATTTACAGCGACGCTGGTGACACAACGATAGCGGAGCCCTTGATTCGATTTCTCGAGGGTATTCCTTACGGCCGGAAAGTGCTCATAGGGATTGCGGACGAAGGCTCGAAGGGCAAATCCGAGCGGCTGAATAGGGCGATTGAATCGCTCGGGAGTAGACTCATTCGTTCCTTGGGGTGGCGAGCTTCTTGGGCAATAATAGGGTGGAAGGGTGCTCCGATTGGATCGGTGCCAGAGAGCCTCAGTGTGTCTGGGGCTGGATCAGTGACCCTTCGTGACACGCTCGACATTGCAAGCATTGAAGGGTCGGTGTTGACAAATGAGATTGGTCCGGCATCTCGTTGGAGAAGTCTTCGCGTTGATGTAGACACCCTCGTTGCCGGGTCCCACTTCTCACTTGATGTTATTCGCCGAGCGATGAACGGTGCCCAAGACACGGTCAAGAATTTTTCACCGGATGGACCTTCTTTCTCCTCAATTCTCACGCCGAATATCTCAACAATACGGCTCAAAGGGACCCTGCAAAGTGGTTCTGGCGGGGTGAGTTCGGCCCTGAAGAGTTGGTCTGTCAGTTACGATCCCGCGCCAGATCTTGCCGTTAATTATCAGACAGTTGAAACGAGTGCGGATACTGTTCTTGAAGGCGATTCCATCAAAGCGAAGGTGGGTGTTTATAATCTCGGGTTTTCCATCGCGAGGAGACCGGTACTATCGATTGAGGCGAAATCAGCCTCCGGAACTTCGACATTCAAAAGTTCCACATCACTGGATAGTATATCGTCTTTCTCTTCGATGAGTGTCGAGACGGATGTTGTAACAAGAGGGATGAAGGGGCTGCAGCTTCTCTCGATTCAGGTACGAACTGATAGCACGAGTCCAGAGATCTCAGTCCTCAACAATTTCTTCTCGAAACAGATATTTGTTCGGACAGATACAATACCCCCGCAGCTTCAAATTACCTTTGACGGGGTACCGATTGTCAACGGAGACTACGTCTCAGCGAAACCCAGCATCCTCATGAAACTCTTTGACAACAGTCCTCTCCCCATACAGGATACGTCAAATGTGTCGCTCAGACTTGACAATCTCCGGATCCCGTATGTGAATAACCCTCAGTTGACGTACTCATTTCCCGCGACTGGGAACGAGAAGGCTGAGCTGCAATTCCAGCCACAGCTGGCAGACGGCTCCCATTCGCTTTTCATCGATGCCCAGGATGCCTCTGGAAATCCTCTTAGTAGTTCCCCGTTTCGAGTGGACTTTGCTGTACGGAATGCGCCGACGCTTCAAAACGTTTATAACTATCCAAATCCTTTTTCTGGCGAGACGTATTTTACTTTCAACTTGACTGGAAGCACGTTCCCTGATGAGCTGAAGGTCAGAATCTACACTGTCGCGGGAAGGCTGATTCACACACTTCTTGTGCCCGTAGGTTCACTCCGCTTTGGATTTAACCGGGTGTATTGGGATGGAAGAGATAACGATGGGAATGAAATAGCGAATGGCGTTTACTTCTACACAATGGTTCTCAGAAACGGAGACAAAACCGATAATGTTACTCAACGTCTGGCGAAGGTGAGATAGTCATCATCCTTATCTGGCTAGGATCATTCTCTTTGTCTCGCTTTTCCCTCCGCTCCTGAGGGTGTAGAAATAAAGTCCGCTTGGCAGGTTCGACGCATTTCCGCCGAAGGCGGATCCGCGTGTGGCGGAGAACCTTACCGTGTAGGTCCTGCCAGCCTCTGCGTTCCCCTCGAACAACGTCGCCACTTCTTGACCCAAGAGGTTATAGACCTTCATCGTTGCGAACCCACTCTGCGGCACGACGAACTCAATCAATGTGCTCGGGTTGAAGGGGTTGGGATAGTTCTGAGCTAGTACGAATGCGCCAGGCGCGACACCAACCGTGACTTCCATCTCAGGGAAGGTCTCCGACTTTCCATCGAGGTCAATCTGCTTGATGCGATAGGAGTACTTTCCAAACGTCAGTGCTCGATCAATGTAGGAGTAAGATTGGGGTGCGAGGGTTGTTCCGTGTCCTTCGACAAAAGCAATCTTTAACCACTCACCACTTTCACCTCGTTTGCGGTGAATCTCAAAGCCGTAGTTGTTTGTCTCAGAGACAGTTTTCCAGTTAACCTCGACGTCGTTATTGCGGACGACAGAGGCAGTGAAGGACGCGAGTTGGATGGGGAGAGCGGCATCGTTGCCGACCCCGAAGGGGGAGAAGGCCGTAAACCCACTAGCAGATGCTGTGTAGACCCCGCCACCGAGATCAGCATACGTTGCAGCCGTCTGAATCCACAGGGTTCCATCGTGCCGGCCGATGTAGACGGGATTTGTTCGAACAAAGCTTGCAGCTTCATCAGCGGTATTCCACTGAACAGTGATCGTGGCATTGCTTCCACCTGCAGTGGCTTCCGTAATCGTCCATTGTCGGTTGACAACCTTGTTGGCATCAGTCGGTGGAGTATCAAAGCTCGACTGGACACGGACAGAGAAATCATCTGAAGTTCCAGCGTTGTTGATGGTGACGGGGTTGTAGGTGGAAGCAGTCCCGACGGGGAAGAAGACATTGCTTGCACCGACACTATTGCGGATGAGTGCGCCGGTGCCGTTCGTAGCAACATAGCTTGATGAGGAACCACCGCTGATGGAAGCTCCCGAGGCGATCGTTAAGGTATTCGAGCCAAGAGTGATCCTGCCGTTGGCGAGTGTGAGCGTTCTCTGAATAGTAACCGCACCCTCGACCGTGCATCCGTTGGGGTTATTCACGCTGAGGTTTCCATAGGTTTGGGCACTCAGGCTTTGAGGTCCAGTACTGGCGTATTCGACGGTAAGATTTGTGAGTGTCTTGTTTGCAATGGTGTACTGAGAGCTGAAGTCTGCAGGTTCTGCAGTCCGAGTGACTCGTACTGTGCCGCTTCCGGTCAGAGCTCCCGATCCACTAATCACAACTGCAGCTGATGGAGTCAGGACGGCGTTGGCGTTTACTGTGAGAGTCCCGTTAACGCTGAAGTTTGTATTTGCGGGGACCGCTGAGCCGGTGTTTGAGAGGGTGAGATTGTTGAAGGCAGTAGAGGTGGATCCATTTATGGTCTGGGTCCCCGTGCCGTTCATGACCACCGTGCTTGTTCCCTGCGTGAACGAGCCGCTGTTTGACCAGTTTCCCTTGACGCTAATCGTCTTGTTATTGCTAGCTAATGTGGTTCCATTTCCAATGGTAACGCTTCCATTGAAAGTCATCGATCCACCGGACCCTTCCAGGGTTTGTGTCCCACTTCCGGAGGTGACAAGATTCCCGTATGTTGGCGTGTTTTCGATCGTCTTGGTACCACTGTATTCCACTGTGCTGTTTGGATCAAAGTTGTAAGAGTCCCACCCTGCATTCGCAAGAACAGCAGTGCTACCAACGATGATTAGACCGCCAGAGCCAATGATTAATTGCTGACCTGAACTCGCGTCCCCCCGCAAATCGCCACTGCTGGTCATATTTACTGTCCCGTTTATCGTCGCAGAACCGTTCGCAGGGCTGCACGTGGCGTTCCCCGAACCATCGATGTGAAGGGTTCCACCGGCGTCTACAGTCAGGTTTGCAAAGTTTCTAGTACTGCTGCCAGTGGTAACAGTGTGACCATTCCTAATGAAAACATCATCGTTCCCGTCCGGCCATCCATCGGAATCAGAACCGGAAAGCATGTTCCACGTCGAGGACGAGTTCCAGTCTCCAGATGCTTTGCTTTCAAATGTGGCTTGTCCCAATGCTGGTTGACTCAGGATGACGACGCTCAGCACGATTAAGAGTGGAATGATCCTGAAACTCAATTCTGTGTTCATTGGTTTTGTTCCTTCAGTAAGTGTGCCGTTAAGCTTGGAAAACAATCTGCTGACCCGAAGAACTCTGCGTTCATCCTGGTTAATGTTCCGGAAGCACTGCCGTCCACGCTGGTATTCGTAACAGCGAGTTGGTTGTTTGCAGCGGTGAATGTCAACGTCCCGAGATTCAAACTCACTACAGTACTTTCTAGTTGAATGGCTCTGCACACTCCGTTGGTTAGGTCACCAGTCAGAGTTCCATTGATCATCGTGGTCAGGTTCCTGGTTAGTGCCAAAGAAACAAGAATGAGCAATATTCTTCTCTGCTTCCCTTCTTTGCTCAACGGGAAGTGTATAGCGAGCTCCTGTAGGATCAAGCGGTGGGAAAACCTGACCAGATCCAGAAGGAATTCTCAGCTTGATATGATGAACCAGGCCGGTAGCCTTGAACCGGGGATTACTCTATCACGAGTAGCGTATACTTCGGAATGCTCTTCAGTAGGACTGCGAGTAACCAGCGTGGTCGGGTACTTGAGATCTCCCCTTAAAACACGACAGTGAATATAACACCAACACAAGAGCTTGTCAATCAAAAAGATCGGCGAATTCAAAAATCAAAATCGGTTTTCAAAGAATGAGAATTCAACGACAGTGGCTTCACAACTCGGAGTATCTAATCGGACATCCTGGTCCGTGCTTCAGCCAGTCACCATACTTGCCGATGACACGGCCTATTTCATTAGAAGCATTCTCTTCGTCTCACTTCTCCCATCACTCCGCAACGTATAGAAATAAATGCCACTCGGAAGACCTGCCTGCCCGGAGGGCAGTTGCGACACATTAAATCGAACTGTGAGTATGCTGCCCGCTTCAGGAGTTCCCTCGAACAGTGTCGCAACCTCTTGACCAAGGACATTGTACACTTTCAGAGTCGCGTACCCACGCTGTGGTACGACAAACTCAATCTGTGTGGTCGGGTTGAAGGGGTTCGGATAGTTCTGCCCCAAGACGAACTTTTCAGGACCAACGCCGACCGTCACTGACATCTCGGGGAAGGTCTGTGATTTTCCATCCAGATCCACTTGCCTGATCTGGTAGTAGTACTTTCCAAAGCTGAGTCCCGCGTCAGTATACGTATAGGATTGCGGAGCGAGAGTTGTCCCATGGCCCTGCACGAACCCGATCTTTGCCCACGCGCCAGCCTCACCGCGCTTGCGATAGATCTCGAAACCGTAGTTGTTCGTCTCGGAGACGGTCCTCCACGCAACTTCAACCTGATTGTCGCGGACAACATTGGCTGCGAATGAGGCCATTTGGATGGGGAGAGCGCCCTTTGTTCCAACAAGCCATGATGAGAAGGTTGTAATACCTGTAACAGTTGTTACGTTCGGAGTGCCGGTTGATGTTCCGCCTCCTTGCTCAACCCATCCGCTACCATTATTGCTCCATGCGGTAGCGTTACCAGCATCTCCCTGGAGGGCTGAACCTGCCTCCGCGGTATTCCAATAGAATGCGATAGTTGCTGTACCGCCACCGGTTAATGTCCATGTGCGGCCGCAGGTGTTCGCTGTATTTGCGTCGCCAAGCGGGTTCGTTCCTGCTTCGACACGCGCGGTGTACGTTTGGGCGGAACCAGCGTTAGCAATATTGACCGGATTGTAGTGCGTTGCATCGTGGCCAATTGGGAAAGTAAAGTTCCCTGTCGCAATGCTGCGAGAGACTACACCGGCTCCATCGGTTACAACGCATTGATTAGCCGCTGCATTAGTAACCGAGCCAGACGCACCAATCGTGAGAGTATTGGCACCGAGCGCTAGGTTATGTGCCGATGCAAAATTGAGCGTACCATCAACTATTGCATTTCCACCCAAGCTCGCATCATTGCTAGACTTGTTAATGGTGAGGTTATTAAAAGTTGTAACAGCACTCCCACCAATAGTTTGTGCCGTGCTGCCATTAAGATTAATTGTACTTCCTGTATTTGTAAAGGTAGCACCATTGTTGGTCCAGTCACCTGCAACATTGTGAGTGTAAGACCCGGCAACAAATGTAGTGCCCGATCCAAGACTAACCGTTCCACCAATAGTAAGGGCGGCGGCTGCAGTAACTGAGGCTGTTCCTGAAACCGTAAAATTACCATTAATAGTGCTCACGGAAGTCATTGTTTTCGCACCGGAGCCGGAGAGCGTAAGGTTGTTGTATGTCACGGCACCAATGGTCTGTGCGCCAGTAGCAGTATAATTAATAGTACTAGTGCTTGCAGTAAACCCAGTCGTTCCCGTCCACGTACCGCTCACGTTGAGTGTGCTTGATCCGCCATTCAACGTACCTGCCGTGACGGTGACATTTGTCACGGTATGAGTCAAGCCGCTCCCAAGGTCGAGCGTGCCACCACTGCCGTTTATTGTCAATCCAGTTGCGTACACTTGTCCAGTGAATGTTGCTGTACCAGAAGTCTTCGCCATCGTGATTGTATTGATTAGGGTGCCGGATTTCCCAAGGCCTGCGATATTCTGCGCTCCTGAGCCGTTGATGGTAATAGTAGTAGTAGTGCCAAAGTCTGGTTTGTTGCCATCATTGACATAGTTGCCGCCAAATGTTAAATTTTGGTTGCCAGTGGACATCCTTCCACTGCTGGTAATGGTGAGCGGGACTCCATCACTAAAGACTTTGGCACCACCCGTGGTTATCGAGTTAGTACCTGAATTAGAAATAATTACGCCACCGGTTGCTGTAAATGTGGCTGGCCATAAACCTGTGTTAGCAGTTAAACTAGTTGTTCTGTTGAATTGCAGTGTAGCACTAGTACCGTAAGCTAGTGTCCCCGTGAAGGTAGGGGCTGATGTGAAAGTTCCTTCTACGGAAATAATGTTGTCCACAGTTGTTGTCCCCGAGGGAAATGTTTTCGTGCCACTGCCGGAAAGTGTGAGGTTATAGTAGGTCGTCGCCTTTACGGTCTGTGCGGCACCAGTGTAGTTGACCGTGTTGCCAACTGCGGTTGCAGTCAGCGTGGTGATGGCAGAAGTCCCACCGATATTGAGTGTGCCCGTCGCATCGTTGGTTAATCTGCCTGCTCCAGAGAGTGCGGTGCCCACAGTGAGGGTCCCACTGTTAGTGTACGTTCCGGTAACCGCCACGTTTGCAATTGAGGTAGCGGTTGCCCCGCTGATAGTCATGGTGGTACCACTGAAGGTGTGGGTGCCCGTGCTGGCAGTGAAGGTAGTAGCGTTGTTCATAAAATTGCCGGAAAAGGTCATGACCGCCGCAGCAGTTTCATTCCAAACGCCGCCACTGTTAATGATAACATCGCCGTTGAAAGCCCTGGTGCCTGTAGCGCTCGAGTGGTTCAGCGTGCCGGTCACAGAGGTGGCACCGTTCACGGTGAGCGCGAAAGCGCCAACGGTGAGTATGGAGCCACTGTTGATGGTAAGCCCAGCGCAAGTTGCCGCGGCGTCAAGAGTAACACTATTAGCACCAGTAGTTGCGATGACGACCCCGTCAGTAGTTGCGGGTGCAACTCCGCCAACCCACGTTGACCCTGTGGCCCATACACCACCAGTAGCAGTGCTGGTTATTGTTGCTGCCTGTGCAAATGGTGCCGTAAAGCCAATCAGAAGCGACAGTAGAATAATTCCTGATATGCCCTGTCTGTCCATTTTTTCACCCCTTAGAATGCTTATCGTGCTTGTCGCTGTAGGCTGCAAGAGAGCGCGACGGGTACTCGCTCAACTCAAAACCCACACTGAGAATTACGACGCAAGGAAAGGTATGCTTTCAGGATTGGCTCTTAGTAAACTCGAAGGAAATCCACGTAATCGGGTCTTCGCCATGTCATTATGACAACCATATTCAAATCTAACCAAAACACAAAGGCGTGTCAACAAAAAATTTCTGCGTATTCAAAGATGAAAGACAGTCCCTGCAGCTACATGCACTTGAATTACTCCGGCGTTAGTCTACAGGCAGACGAATGCCCGCAGTCGACGAGTTCTATTTCGTCAAAAGCATCCTCCATGTCTTGCTTTTCCCAGAATACTTGTGTGTATGAAAAATAGATTGCACTTGACATATTCGAAGCGTCGAATCGACCTGCATTGATCACGCCTGCCTGGGCATTTCCTCTCAAACCGCGTCACGACTTCCTGACCCGATACCTTGTGCGCTTTCGTTGTTGATATCAGTTGGCTTGTGGGGTCGCAGCTGGGGGAGAATTCCGGGGTTGGACTTGCCACTCAATTCGCTGCAAGCAAAAAACCCCGTGAACATCGAGAATTCACGGGGTCTTGGCAGAACCTGCATCTTGAGGTCACTTCATCAGAATCATCCGTTTTGTCTCAATCTTCCCGGCTGATCTGAGTGTGTAGAAGTAGAGTCCACTCGGGAGGTTTGAGGCATTAAACAGCGCTGTGTTGATCCGGCCAGTCTCTGCGTTCCCCTCAAACAATGTGGCTACCTCTTGACCCAACACGTTGTACACCTTCATTGTCGCAAACCCACTCTGCGGCACAACAAACTCGATCACGGTGCTCGGGTTGAAGGGGTTGGGATAGTTCTGAGCGAGGACAAACCTATCAGGACCAACGCCGACTGTCACTGCCATCGCAGGGAAGGTTTCTGACTTTCCATCCAGATCGATCTGCTTGATCTGGTAGTAGTACTTCCCAAAGCTCAACCCTGCATCGACATACGTGTAGGATTGTGGGGCGAGAGTTGTCCCATGACCCTGGACGAAAGAAACCTTCGCCCACTGGCCAGCATCACCTCGCTTGCGATAGATCTCGAAGCCGTAGTTGTTCGTCTCAGAGACAGTCCTCCACGCAACCTCGACCTGATTGTTGCGGACAACATTAGCCGCAAATGAAGCCATCTGGATGGGAAGAGCGCTGGATATGCCACACGTCCAATCGGAGAATGTAGATACACCTGATTTGCTTACGCTATGAGTGGTTGTATTGACAAAAGCGCCTGGGAAGTGCCAGGAACCATCATATCTAGCGAGTTCATAGTTCGCTTCTTGTCCAGTTCCTACATCACCCTCCAGGTACTGGAACGTTAAGTCCGCAGTTGTAATGCCGGAGCTTGCGAGAGTCCAATATCTCTGGAGAACGTCGGTCCCACTGGCATTGGGATGTGCTCCTTGTGTTGCCTTTACTGTGAATGTGCCTGTTCCAGCGGTTGCATTCACGGTCACTGGTGAGTAGCCGTTCGCTGTTCCCACCTCAAAGGTCTTAGAGCCGGTAGTGCCATAGGCTTTTGCCAGATTGCCAATGACATGGCCACTTGTACGAGAGACGCTACCTGTTGAAGCAACAGTCAATGTGTCCGAGCCAGTCCTGATGTTACCGCTCGTGAGCGTGAGCGTTCCATTGACAACAATATTGCACCCCACCCAGAGATCTGAGCTGACATTCACTTCGAGATTATTGAATGTCACCCCCCAACCTGTAAAAGAACCGGAGCTATTCAGTTTAACTGTTCCACTGCCTGCCGTGAAATAACCGCTAGCACCCTTGAAGTTTCCCTGCACAACGAGGACCGCAGTTGAAGTAGGCCCAAAGGTGACATATGCGCCACCATACATCTCGAAGTTGCCGCCAACGGTAAGAGTTACCCCACTCGTGTTAAAAAACAGTGTGTTACCGTTGTCAACGGTGAGTGACGCACAGAAGGCGTCGACGTCAACATTCGGGTCGTGGGCGGTGCTCGCTATCTCCACCGGATCGGTAGCGACAGGTACGCGGCCCAGCAACCAGTTACTAGGGTTATTCCAGCTGTTGCTTACTGATCCGTTCCATGTGTTTGTCTGGCACAGAGCAGTCGCCGTGCTCAAGCAGACAGCAGAGACAATCGTCAAAATCTTGTAGAATCGTCTCATTTCCTTGCCTCCTCCCGGGAGTTTTATCGATTGCAACTTCGACCTTTTGGATGAAATTGAGTGAGTCTTAGCTGTATTTCAAATTTACACAAC